>Ga0307508_10000115_pt1 | contig 95010 bp, 107 predicted proteins | sample 9_EM_MG_FD_203089 | JGI IMG/M metagenome (GOLD analysis project Ga0307508, IMG submission 203089) | Populus trichocarpa ectomycorrhiza microbial communities from riparian zone in the Pacific Northwest, United States - 9_EM | ecosystem: Host-associated > Plants > Roots > Unclassified | place... | reverse complement strand
GCCCCCCCCCCCCCCACTCACCGAATCCACGTCGATCTCATCGTAGGCATTGCCCTCCCCATGAAACTGCAAGATATCGACCACAAAGAAGATCAAATCAGTGAGCGCCTCGACCAGGTCCTGTCCTTCTGGGTTGCCTAGTGCTATAAACAACTCCAGGATTCTGTAGTCGATCTCCACCTTTCCGCCATTCCTCCTTTTCCTCGAGGGCAGCTTGGAAAGTATCTTGTCGAAGGTCGCCCGGAAGCGTGCAAACAGCGCCATGTTCTTCGGATACTGAGAAAAGATTCCCTTGAAACCCCCGAGCCAGGTCCTCTCGATTCCTTCGAGCAGACCCCTCAGCTCCGTGTCCAGTGCCTCACGTTCCTTCCACCATATCGCGCGATCCGCTTTATTCTCCATGTACTTGGCCTGATGGGTGCTGGTGTTTGACTTTGAGATGATTTCCTTCAAGGTCGAAACAGCTTCCTCGTACTCGATCACTTCCTCATCGTCGTCCCGGGAATTGTGGCGGTTGAGTGGTAGCCTGACCATCAGTTGGCTCTTTCCGGACTGGAAGCGCGCGATGTAGAGCTCCTTCTTGTTGTCGCTCATCGTTACGGACACTGCAGCCCAGTTCTTTGGGATGATGTCGACGTACTCCGACTGGAAGTTCAGAAATTCAAACGGAGTGACATCGAATCCTGTCGCGTGAGTGAGCGGAACGCCGACTGTAGGCCAACGAAGGTCTTCTTTGGCAGTAAGGACGAACTTGTCAGTCTCGACAACCAATTTCTCCCTTTGCGTTGCTAGCACCTTTTGCAGCTCTGTTTCTGTCAGTGAGAGTCGCAGAAGCGCATCGGATCGACTACGTACCCAGCGAATAGCTAGCATACAGGGGATGCTCCGGGCCCGGTCCCTTGGAGTTTGTGAGGGCGGAGAGCAGGACGATGATACTTGTAAGAAGCGACGCAACTCGTGGTATCGTCGTGGAGGACCCCACTTTCATGGCTTTGGAGTGGACCCTGAAGATGCAATCTCTGGCACGTTCGAGTACCAAGATGAAGTCTTTGGACGGTTTTGCGGTTGCCCTGCGCGCGGGTTTCTTGACTGGGGATCCTGCAGCCATCTCGAGAGCACGTACGACACTCGGCAGCGAGATCGTTGAATCTTGCAAAACGCTGAAGACCGGATCCGATGCAACCAGAGAGAAGGCTTCATGGAACTGTGTGGTGGCTTCGACGAGACCTTGGGAAATGATTTCTTGGATTCCTACTGGCTGTTGGGCCGCTTGTTCCAGGATCACGGCGGCAAGGTCACATTCGCCCTGCAGAGCCAGGCTCTGGGCGATCAGCCGTTGGATATCACCCTTCTGCTTCAGCAAAGAAACGCACTCGCTGGAAATCGACGAAGCTGATTCGCCAGAGGTTGATTTGGCAGCAGCAGCCTTGCCACCTCTCGTAGGCGTCTTTGCCCGCGTGGGCGTCTTTGCCCGTGTCGGGGTCTTGGACCGCGTCGGGGTCTTTGAACGCGTAGGTGTCCTTGATCGTTTTGTGGGCTTTTCCTCATCGATATCCATTGGATCCTCTCTGGACACGGTTAGCGTGGAACAGGCAGGGGGGTTCAAGAAACCTACTGGCTGGCCACATTCTGCTGCACTTCACCGCCTGCTGTCGACTTGTCCATAGCCTTGGCGAGCAGTTCGTCGATCATCCGTTCTGCCGCACGGTAGGCTCCCACCTCCGACTCGAAATCTCCCTGCATCTTCTCCAGATTGCCTTTGGCCACATGGAACGCAATCATTGCTCGAGTTGCACTCATGGATTCTTCCACGGCGTCGAGAATCGTCTCGCCTTCCTCGATCTCGCCACACCTAATCTTCAGGTCTCCAAGCCAGACACTCGTCCAATCAATGATTGGCTTAGCGTCGACGGCTTGGAGTGCCTTGAGAGCTTCATTGACGTAGTACATCGATTCACGGATCATGCCCAGGTGGCGATATATGTTTGCCGTTTGCATAAACCCCTGATGGAGGGCAGGCACGAGCGACCACAGAGCTGGTCGATTTAAGGCATCAGTATTGCCGGAGCTCTCCTTCGCCAGGGAGAGCGCCTGCAGATTGGTCGTCAAGGCATCCGTTCCTTGGGCTTTCGTAGACTTGCTCATCATCTGCAGCGCAGTCCAAACTCTGGTGTTAAGCCTGATACATCGGCGCGCGTGAACGAGTGATTCGTTGGCGTTTCCCTGCGGCCGTCAGGTTAGTGGCCGACAGTCTCGAGAGGATAATGCTCACCTTCTCAAAAGCGAGCAGACTCGAAACATATGCAGCATCAGCAATGGCCCGATTCACTTTCACACGCTTCAAACTTCCATTACTGCTAGTTTTGGATAATTCGAAATCCTCGTCTTGGGAGGCCATTTGACCTGCCACATCGAAATACTGCAATCCCTTGTCCAAGTTTCCGATACCAACAAGGTACTCCGTATACGCAAGATGCCATTCGAGTTTAGTTGCAGTGGTAACATCATCTCCCAACTTTTTGAGCCATGCCTGGGCCCTTGCGAGTGACATTCCCGCCTTTCCAGAATACCCTAGCCGCAAATACTGGAGACCAATCTTGGAATGTAGTCCAACCAAAGCTGCAGGAGTATTTTATCAGTATTGGTTGCGTGATCACGATTCAAAAAAAAAAAGAAACTTACCGTCGTAATCGGGCGAAACCTCCGTTTTCCGCAGGCCCAATTCCAACTCTAGAACCACCAGTCTGAGGTCGTATTCCCCCTTCATGTTGAAAAACTCTGCGGCCATTCCCAACCGCTTCATAGCGTTTTCTGGATGGTCGACCCTACACACGATGCCATCCCAATGTCCTTCGTGTTGGATGATTCCATTCCATAATTCACAAGCTCCCAAGACAAGATCCGAGCGGTTCGGCCAGTCGGACAAGGCCAATCCCATGCAGCAGCGGGCGAGAACATCATCTCTGAATTTCTCAAGACCTGCATCCTCGTCGAAATCGCAGGAAGCAACACCGGTTGCCCACTCGAAGACTTCGTTTGCCAAAAGCCGCACCTCCTTTGGGTCCAGCAAGTCAGGCTGATCAACGACCAGCTCCAAAAGATTGGCGACGACTCTACTCCGGCGAATTGGCATTTCCTCAAGTTCGTAGGTATCCAACAGGCGTTCCCCAAGGACTCTTACCACTGAACCATCATCCGTCATTTGCTCTTGGGCCAGAGAGAAGCACCATTCGAGTAAGCAACCTCTACTTGCGGTGCTGAGGCCATAAGTGTCAAATCGTAATTCTGCAGCGACTCTATCCTTCTTCTTTGTTGCGATTGTGACCAACCCTGTCAAAACTGCACTGATAGATGCAATCTCTTTACCGGAGCTGCTGATCAGCTGCTGGATAGATTCACCATGCGTTGCACGCTCGCCGAGCTCCTCAAGCAAGCCGGTCGATGAAGCAATCTTCAAGGCCGCAAGATAGCCCTGTTCAGCGTTCCGATATTCTCGAACACTCAGGTATAAGCCTCCTAGAATCTCCCATTTTCTTGCGATCGACGCACTGATAAGCTCAGGAATCGGTCTATCTTGCATCGCGTTGATGCTATTCCGGAGGGCCTTCACGGCTTTGCTCTCACATCCAGGCGCTTTTCGTAAAAGCAGAAAGATTTGCCAAAATACCGTCGAAAGCTTGTTGTAGAAAGTATCCACGGTTCCGGGCTTCTCCTTCTCAACGGAGTTCACTGCCGCCCAGCAATCTCCGAGAAATTCTTGAATGTTCGTCCATGACTCTTCATTTTGGATGTCAAATCCCCACAAACATGCTGAGACAACGGTATCTACTGCAGGGAGTAGAATCGACTCTATCCTCTCTTGCTCCTGTGCGGTTGTACCCAAGGACATGATTTTGCGGCAAAATTTCACTACGCCTCGGAAGGCCCGGTCACAAATGCCTCGTAGCCTTCGTTGTGCTTGGATTGTTGTCTCATCTCCAACCTTTCGCCCTTCATGCGGTAGGGCAGTCAGAAGACCAAGACAATGGCGTCTGAACTGTCCTGCTTCCTCGAGTAGGAGGTAAAGGTCCGGCTTTCGCCCTCGTGAAATAGACCCCAGCCCTTCGGAGGCAAAGTCAACCTTCACCTCAAGAGTTTCCAGTTGTTCGAGCGGAGGTATTCCTTGGTCGACCATTGACACCCGTGTTGGTTTCAATTCCAGAACAGCCAATCTAACGCGACAAAGAACCATCAAAGCCTCATCTATCTGTTCGCCGCCCTTTTTTAACGCATCTAGCCATTCTTCGGTCCATCGCTGGGATTCCCCAGGGAGATTCGATTCCGATGCTGCTAAGGACACCAGTTTGAATACTTCAAGAGATAGCGCTTCCTGCGTGAGCTTCCCTTTCATTTTTTCTATTGTATCTCTGACGAGCATATATCGTTCCCGCTTACGGTTCGGATCCGATGATTGTGTCCTCCGGATATAGGCTGCCAGGTATCTCCCATAATAATCCCACAGGCTTTTGGGGTTCGCTTCTGGCCGTAATTTCCGCTGGATAAACAGACACTCTATGCTCAGGAACTGAAGAAGAAACGCGGTCTTCGGCGTGCAGAGTGCATGGCTGGAGGACGAGACTGAATCTTCGCTCGAGGATGGAGATGGTGGCAGAGCGAGCGATATCTGCAATAAGTTGGTGATATGGGATAAACCCTTCGTGGCTGATGATTTGGCAAGCGCCTTAATGCATGCAAGAGGGCTGGTCTCAGTCGACAGCGAGGGTAGGATAGTCTGATATGCAGGTTAACATTCAATGGAGCCAACTATGGTGGAGATTCTTACATCTGCTAAGCCGGGCTGCTTCATCCCCAAGATGCAGCGCAGAACACCAAGTTGGCATTGGATAACCAGCGGAAATGCTGGATTTGACGCCGAAACTCCAGGAAATTCCAAGAGGGTCGAAAAATCATCCTTGGCCACTTTTTTCCCAACATCCACCAGCCAACTCTCACCACTCTTATCCCCTCGCATGAGGCCCAGCAATCTCCATTTCAACAACTTCAGCTCATTTATTGAGAGTTCGTATCTTGCGAGTGCTGTCAGCTTTCCCGCGAGGCTGAGTCGTGCATTCTCGGTCTGCAGTGGTTGTGTTGGCTGTATGCCCTCGGCTGACTCGTTCGATATCAAAAACGATATCGCTAGGCTGCAGCACATTGCCAAGTAATCGACGCCGTCCAAGGTATCAAGTGGCATGTTATTGATGTTTCCAGACCGTGCCTTTAGCACATTGTCGGATTGTGCGATGAGTCTGCGACCTCCCTTCGGAACGTCTTTTGCCAGTGGTCGTATGTTACCACCTGATGGCTGTAAATTCACAGCTTCAATATGGGAAGCAAGAGAGCGCAGACAGCCATTGATGACCTCAACTGCTAGCCTTGACCGGTCGCCGATCGATAGCTGGGGTGGCGCACTCTGTCGGCCTTTCGAAGCTGGTATCGGTCGAGCACTTCGTCCTTTCGGGGGTGACAAGGTTTCGGTGAGCAATGTTAATGTTGTGCTCGAGCAGGACTCGGCGGAAAGACATTGCTTGATGGTAATGTATGGATTCGGAGGAGCGGTGGCTTTCGGAGGCATCCTGGAAAGAGATTCGGAAGACGGTGGGACAAGCGGTAACGTGATATTCGGATATTCGAATACGTCCTGTGTAATGGGCGGAGGTCTCGGAGGGTTGTTAGAGAGTATTCTGTTCTGTTAAATGCTGTGTGGGAATCTTTGCTGAACAAAGACGAATGTACTGGCGCGTAGGTGTGAGTGGGAGCTTTGACGCGCTCCACACTCGGTTGCTAGGGCAACGGGGTGGGGAAACACAAATGAAGGGTATCTCGAGTTACACGGGACCACTCTGAGTAGTTCTCCAGGAGTTAGGGGGAATGCGAAGATGTCAATCAATCAAGCTTCCTCGGTTTCTCGCTTCACCGATCTCCACCTCTATCGTCTCGACCACAGATTTCCGCTCGATATTGTTCCAACCTATTTGTCTTCTTGACGTCACACCATTGTCTGCCTGTCAATGGAGGAGTGATCACCCACGTCAAACTCAGCAACCCCAACAGCTCCTATCGCGATAGCTCAAACACCGCCGAAACCACGAAACACGTCAAGATGACGGTCACCAGTCTCAATGGAGGTTCCATAAGGACTACAGCTAGCAGCGCCGGTACCGTCATCTCTCGTGCCAGCGTCGGAAGCTCGCAGAGTGTTGGCGGTGGACATCTTGCCGGCACCGCAGGCTATGTTTCAGCAAATCAGCAACATGTTGATTACATTCTCGTTGCCGAATTCTCCATCGATAAAGGATCCATCATGGAGCACCAATATCCGAACCCAATCAGCGGTGACGAGCAGTAAGCCTGTTCGAGCCTCCACATGCGAATACTCACTGATCGTGTTCCTCTAATAGCATGCTGGCGGAACTCATGCTTCCGGATGGAGCGCATACTCGCGATCAGGATTGGACGATTTTCTTCCTTCACAAAGACGCCGAACAAACGGAAGAACAGCAAGAACCTGGTGTGCAGGCGCCGTTAATATATGTCCTTAATCTGGTCATCACGAAGCATGATAAAGAGGCAAAAAGGTAGGCTATGGTCGGCCATGCAAGCGCAAACAAGGAAGCTAATACAACCTCGTGTAGAGGTGCAATAGTGAAGGCAATGGCAATATGTACGCGGCACTCTTTCCTACATATCTACAAGCCATTACTCCTCTTTGCGCTAGAGGACTATTTCAAGAATCCGTCGGTTGATATCCTGACAAAGCTGTTTACCTCCGTAAATAGCATGGATCTGTCGGCCATGCCGCAACTGTCGATCTTCGAGCGCCAGATACTCTCCGCGAGCGATAACAAAGATATGTTCTCGGAGAAGTTTGAAGAGATGGCACAAACTTCACTCAATGCGGCGGCGCTGGCTGCGTCGCACGTTCGCTCGCCGTCAACGTCACTGGGAGTACCGGGAACGGCGGACTCTGAAGGGGAGAAAAGACCAACGACGTACATTCACTTGGCACCTGGAAGGAATAAAGTGATGAATGGAAAGATCTCGATCAATCGAGATAGCCACGAGTTCGAAACGAAGGTGGTGTACAATGGCATACCTGTACCGATCCGAGTACCCGTCGCCATCGTGCCCGAGACCGTCGGTGATGTAGGTCCCCTATTCCCGAGCAGTACTCTGTGGTGATTATGGGCTGATATCGGATCAATTACCCAGTTCTCGCTGATCCAACTGATCACAACATTCTCAGCCCCGCATGCACAGAATCCTCAGCCCTTTCCGCTTCACTCTCATCTCACGACAAATGGTCCATATACCCACCCAGTGATTGTCTTGATAAACGGCCTTCTCACTGAAAAACGAATCATTTTTCTCAGCCATGATCGGCCGTCGGGAGAAGTAGCAAACCATGTACTGGCAGCGTGCGCGCTGGTAAGTGGTGGCACCCTTCGAGGCTTCACACGGCATGCGTTTCCATACACGGATCTCTCGAAGGTCGATGAGCTCTTGATGGTGCCTGGCTTCATAGCTGGCGTCAAAAACCCGGCGTTCGCGCACCACCCCTCCTGGTGGGACATCCTATGCAATATCGACACGGGCCGCATCAAGATATCCACGGAAACGAAACAGCCAGGGCCAACAGACAGTGCAACCCTGTTTGGCGCTATATCAACTGTATCAGGACATCATGATACCGGCGATAACGCGTTTATGGACGATATTGTGCATTGTATCGCGTCTCGCTTCGGAGAGAAAGCCGTCAGGACAAAGTGGAGGGATTACATCATTCGCTTCACACACATGGCCGCCGCCTTCGAGGAGTTAGTTTTCCGCTCAAGTCAGCTGTGGATAGGGCATGAGGAGAACCATGTCATCCGCGGGCACGGCCATGTCTGGCCAGACGAGCAGTCGAAACACCGGGATCTGTCGGCCAACATGACGCGTATTGAGGGCTGGAGAGGTACACGAAGCTATCATGCCTACGTGCAGGATGTCCAGTCGTTCTACGCTGCGAAGCCGATCAAAATCATGGATCTGCAGCATCAAATGGATCGCTTGCGGGCGTTAAAGCTGTCCACAGAGGAGTCAGCAAAGATCTACCAGTGTTTGAAGGAATATGTGAATGATTACGAGGAGATCAATCAAGTAAGTATCATGTCCCTCATGTAAATCCGATCGAAATCTAACACCGTATCAAGTTGCTTTGTGCGCTTCCAGAGAATCAGGGAGGATTATTCGTCATCTCGATGGGTCTATTCCACCCTTCACAGAAGGCTCGTTTTGCAGTCGTGGATTTACTGGAACGTATATCAGTCCACATGGTAAGGGTTGCGGCCACTCTATTTCATTATCTTATTCTAACTTATGTAGGCTGGTCGGCATTTCTACAACTCCTTAAATCGATTCCAAAAGCTAGCGTTCATACGACTGCAACAGGAAAAGGTCAATGCTATAGAAAGTCCCGTGGCTACAAATGGGTTGACCATGCAGGGGTTAGGTCTTGGGGGATCGTTGGTGAATTGAATGTACAGACGATCACTTGAAGAGATGATGAAGTTATGGCGTTGAACGTATCTATGGTTTGATCTTTGTAATGATCACTGATGTATATATCCGCGATGAGATTAAGAAAACACCCAATGAAGATCAAAGGAGGTGTTGGTGGGCGCAAGGTTTTTTTGCACATCATAGTAGAGCACTCGTAGCAGCTATTATCTTGCTTTGCATGTCAAACCAGTTCACCGGTAAAGAACTGAAAACAAGCGTCCACGCCAAGTCAGTTCTGAGGAATAGAGTGCGGCTCTGCTGCAGGATGACGCAAATCACGACCTTCTGCCTTCTATCATGACGGTTTTGAGCCAAGTCTCGAGTCTACAACTTCTCTCGATCCTTCCTGCCAATGAGACTTCCTCGGAATCTCAGCTGGAGCGCGTGCTGGTGTCATAACCACAGGCCGAGAAAATAACATTTCACGTAGAGTACAACGTGAGGCCATCTAGTTAATTGTGATGCTCCCCACCAAGTTGAAGTCCGTTGACCGCGAGGTTACACAGCATCCGTTCGGTACAAGTAATGATCCTGGCCGTGGTACAAGTATCTGCACTTCTGGGGGCCAACCGAACGCGGTCTAGTAAAGTCCTCAGAGGAGCCGAGCGAAGGAAGTTCAGCGTTCTGGACATATCTACAACGGTTATATTATGTTAGGTCACTCGTACGTCTCTTACGGGGCGGCTGTCGCAGCACCGTCTTGTGGCTAAAAGCTGACAGTAGGGGCGTTGTGATTGAATTTCTCGTGCAGCATTGGCTGCTGAAATCTCATTCATGCATGCAACTGCTGGCCATATATAACTGCGCCTGAAATATTATACATAGGAAGAACTGTATCCAGAATCATCAGCACACGAGGGTGATGTTTCTAACTTCTTACAGAGTATCTAGCCGGTGAGAGTGACTCTCTGTGGTTGCTGCCGTAGGTTAAATATGACCTCGAAATAGCTCGAGTACAACACTTAAGGGCTTGTCACGTGCCGTCGGAGTCAGAGTTGGTCCAAGCGTCAACAATTGCCCCACCACACAAGTTAATTCCTCTCAGCTTCATAACATCCGGACCACATTTCACCCCGAGCAACAGATGCGCCTCGACACAACCGCATTTCCCTACTCACGGCAACAGTAATATCGCTAACGGAACCTTCTCCCGGTACCCCTTTACCACACCGACAGGAGTCACCGTGATTGGATAATCTTCTCGCAACGCATCAATCGACAACTGGCGATCCGACGCAGAAAAAAACCCTCCCCCATCACAACCCCGCACACGCGACACCTCTCACGCGCAACGAGACTGCTACACTTTCCGTGTGTGTGTCGAACTACTATTCGGTGATTACGGTATAGCAGACAGCGACGCTGTGCTCGTTCGGAAGCAGCAAAATGGAAGTTCAAGTGAGTCTGCGCCTACAAATCCGACGTACTTCAATATCCCCCCGGACCCTCGTTTGACTGACACTGGGGCGTTAGCTGGAACAAGCTGTCGAGATCGCAGCGGATCCTCGCCGTCTCGCTGATCCCCAGCTCGTGCAACAGGTCCGCCGATTCCTACGCTCCAATTTGCCGCCGCGCTCCAGCTCACCACTGATGGACACAGGCTGTCAACTACATTCACAGCGTCAAAGCCTCCGAAGATGGGTGGCAAGCAGCACTGTCGCTTTTCATCCGTACTCCGCGGGCGTCCGAAACTACCTGTCTGTACTGCTTGGAGATCCTGAAGGAAACCGTAGACCGACGCTCCCAGCGCCCGGAGGACGATTCCATACAGTACATCCGTCGGGTTCTTCAGGACTATGTGGTGAAGGGCTACGGACCAGGGTCTACCCCTCCCGATAGTGTCTTCATCCAGAACAAGCTCGGACAGGTGATGACGATGCTCTTCGTCACTACCTACATGCACGACTGGCCGACATTCTTTGACGAACTGATCGCTCTCTGCAAGTCCCCGTCCGGCAGCGGATGGGACAACCTTGCGGGCATCCAGTTCTTTTTGCGTGTATGCGCCAATGTTCACGACGAGATTGCCGATGTTCTTATTCCGAGGACGCCGCAAGAAGGACGACGGAATGTTATGATCAAAGATTATATACGTGAGCGAGACGTGCAGAAGCTGGTGGTGACATGGCAGGAGATTATGGAGGAGTGGAAGGGGAGAGAAGATAACCCGGTCGTGGAGATGGGGCTTAGGATTATCGGCCGATGGATCAGCTGGATTGATATATCGCTCGTCGTTAACGACTTGATGCTGAGCCAGCTTTTCCAATTTATGGACCTTGGCGGGAGGATCCGCGATGCGGCGATTGGTGCCCTAACCGAGATCGTTGCCAAAAAGATGAAGCCGGCAGACAAACTGGACCTGATCGGTTTCCTTAATGTTGGACCGATTGCAGTGCAGATCGCTCAATCCCCAGCCCTGCAGGACCAGAAGGCGGACGACTATGACACAGACCTTGCAGAAGGGGCGGCAAAGTTGGTGAATGCGGCCATGATGGATATTGTCGCCATACTCGGACGGGTGGGTGCATCACATGCCATCTTGGAGGCTATGCTGACCATTTTCTAGGACGATGTTGATGAGAACGATAAGCAAAGAGCCGAAAATTTGCTTCAGATGTTTCTTCCTTTGCTACTCCGGTTCTTCTCCGACGACTACGACGATACCTCCTCGGCTGTTTTCCAAGTCACCACAGAGCTCCTGTCGCTTATTCGCAAGGAAAAGAAGATTACTGGAACCCTCGCGCCTGGACACGCAACTATGCTTCAGCCAATCTTGAATGCAATCGTGATGAAGACGAAATACGATGCGGACACGAATTGGGGGGACGAGGATGAGCAATCGGAAGAGGCAGAGTTTGAGCAGCTGAGGAAGCAACTCAAGACCATGCAAGATGCTATATCGACAATTGATGAAAACCTCTACATCGATCTGATGTCTCAACTCGTAGAAGGAACTTTCGATAGGATGCAAGGCGGCAATAACTCTGTCGACTGGCGTGATGTGGACTTGGCTCTTTACGAGATGTACTCCTTTGGAGAGATGGCGATGCGTTATGGTGGGTTGTACTCGAAGGGGCGGCCTACCGGGCTTCCGGCGGAGAGGCTTATCAACATGCTGGGCAAGATGATGGCTTCTAGTAAGAGTGTTCCGGTCCGATGCGATGACCTATCTTACTGACCTTTCTGCGCGCAGATGTTGCGGACCATCCTCATCCTGTTGTCAAGCTCAAGTCTATGGAAATCTTCATGCGATATACCGCGTTTTTTGAAGTGCACACGAACTACATTCCACAGGCACTAGAGGGGTTCAATAAGTGTATCCATGACACACATATCCGTGTTAGAACTCGGTCGTGGTATCTATTTCATCGTTTTGTCAAGAGTCTGAGACAGCATATGGGTGAAGTTGCCGAAACGATCATGAGAGCCATGGGTGACCTGCTTGTCATCCGTGCAGAATTGCCAAAAGACAAAAAAGACGCAGACGAGATGTCAGAATCCCAGCAGACTGGGGATCCGACCTTCGAAAGCCAGCTCTACCTCTTCGAAGCAGTCGGGTGCATGTGCTCAGTTCCATCGTTGTCCGTCGAAAAACAGGCCATCTTGGTCAAATCGGTATCGGCGCCATTGTTTACCGACATTGAGCAGAACCTCACGCCGGCGGAAAGTGGAGACGCAGTGGCCGCACTTCAGATCCACCATGCTGTTATGGCGCTCGGCACACTAGGGAAGGGCTTCTCGGACTGGGTTACGGGAAGTCGTCCGGACAAAAGCTGTGCTCCAGTAGTTGCAGAGGAGTTTGGACGAGTCACCGAGGCCATTTTGGTCGCTCTGGAGCGACTAAGCAACTTCTCTATAGTCCGAGAAGCGGCGAGATTTTCCTTTGCGCGAATCGTTGGAGTTCTAGGCCAGAATATCCTACCGACACTGCCTCGGTGGATCGCGGGGCTGATGGCGAAGAGCTCTACCAAGGAGGAGGTCTCCATGTTTCTCAAGTTGATGAATCACCTTATTCATGGGTTTAAGGTCAGTCCTTGCTGTCATCTCTTACTCCCGCCATAGCTGACTCGCTATCAAGAACGTGATTTTCGCCATGTTGAACGACCTACTCACGCCCCTGCTGCAACGCATCTTCTCGTCACTCTCAGATCCAGTGACTGGAACAGACGACGAAGTCCAGGTTGCTGAGCTTCGTCGAGATTTCCTGAATTTCATTGTATTCATTCTAAACAATGATCTCGGGCAAGTTCTTATTAGCGATGGTTGGTCAATTCCTCGTCGATATATGAAATCAACACTGCTGATAATAGTTTCAGCCAATAAGGACCAATTCGAAACCATCTTGAATGTGATTGAACACTACGCCAAAGAGATTTCAGATGTGGCCACGGCGAAACTTGCTGTCAATCTTCTCAGCAAGATGTCGTTCGTTTTCGGTCCTGCCATCGGAAACAACAAGATAGCAGCGACCTTGGCGGGAGTCATTCCGCCCCAAGAACAACCACTCCCTGGCTTCGAAAATCTCATGACCGAGCGCTTTTCCCTTCTGTGTTGGGAAATTCCGTACTCATCCGGCTTCAACTCTAAGGATGCTCAGGGAAGAGCAGTGCTTGGTGAGATTGCATCTCTACAAAAGATGCTGTATCTCAAACTGGGCGAAGGCTTCTTGGATAGTCTCAAAGGAGTCATCTTCCCTCGCATTGGCGTTAACAGAGGGATCGAAGAGTACTGCGATAGCCTAAGACGATCAGATGCAAAACAATTCAAGGCATTCTTCCTGGTAAATTCACCCCTCCGTACCCGTTGCAACGAATGGCTCTAATAACCCTCGATATACAGAAGTTCGTACAAGAGGTGTTGTAGTCCCGACTTCTCCTTCCTGTACCGCTTGTGTACCATATGATCATCCCGCAATTAGTTTCCGTAATCTGTTGTGTTCCTCATCTATGGAGTTTCTTCAGTTTTTATTCGCCTTTCTTACATAGCGGCAATGTTTTTTTCTCTTGTTGGATGCTTAGTTGGAGTACTTTCTTTTTTAGAGTTCATACGAAGGATGGGAGGGCATAACTTAAGGGTGCTGAAATTAGATGTATGGTGACCGGGTTAGATAGAGGGGAAAGTTCTCTCGTACTTTGGTTTCGTATGCATAGATTTCTTCAAGTTACCTGTGAATAATATGTATGGATCCCGTGATTTTACGGATGGAACACAAGCGATTGGCTGCTGGAATCTCTAGCCCGAGTTGATCAACAGGACAAGACGTCCGGCACCGGTCCAGCCGTAAACAATCTGCAGGAACGCGGGTATATACATACATTAGTACGGTACTTTAGATACTCGAGCGGAGATGCCAAGGGCGCTGCAAATCTAGATAGCCAATCTTCCACCGAGCTAAACGCAACCTCCGACCATCCCCCCACCACAGCAGTTAGATGTCCATTTCACACATACTCCGGCCACTCCTCCGGCCTCCTCCTTTGGGGTTTCTCTGGCGGCAGACCCGGAGCGTCTCCTCCAACGTCCAGCAATTCTCGCCGGGGGACCGCGTGCTCCTGCGCCATGTTGGCAGCTCGGACAAGTGGTACTTGACGCAGCCGCTGGCAGCGCACAAGTCGGTGCAATCCCACTACGGTGTGATCCCGCACACGGACATCATCGGGCGCAGTCCGCGGGACATACTCGCGACGAACCGGGGGACCGAGTTCCGGCTGACGTGGCCGTCGCTCGACGAGTATGTCACCAAGGTTCCCAGGATTGTGACGCCGGTATATCTGTTGTTCTTTTTTGTTTCTTTTTCATTTTCTTCTTCTCTTTAGGGTTGGTGGCAAGAAGGGCTAAGGTTGGGAGTTGGGGGGAGGGGGATGTAGGTTTATCCGCTCGATGCTGCAACGATCGCAAGTCTGCTGGACGTGCACATAGACGGCGGGGAGCTGCGGGACGGCAGCACGGTACTGGAGGTCTTCGAAGCCGGCACAGGCCACGGGAGCTTGACGCTGGCGCTGGCGCGCGCCGTGCATGCGGGGAACACGCACCTGGCCAAACCGTTGTCGGACGAGGACAAGGACCGGCGCGGCGCGGTGGTGCACTCCCTCGACATCTCGGCGAAGCACTCGGCGCACGCCCGCAACGTCGTCAAGGGCTTTCGGCGGGGGATGTACTCGGACGACATAGAGTTCTACGTCGGCGACCCGAGCGCGTGGATGAGGCAGCAGCTGGAGCAGCGAGGGTTGCGAGCGGATGAGGGAGAGGAGCGAGAGAGCGAGAGCGAGAGCGGGGGGTTCCTCTACGCCGTCCTGCTGGACCTGCCAGGACACGACGCGCACCTGGCCGCGGCGGCTGAGGCGACGTTGACCGATGGCATCGTTGGTGTGTTCTGTCCGAGCATTACACAGGTGGCAGCGTGTCTGAAAGTGGTGAGGGCGCAGAAGATACCGTTGGTGCTCAGTCAGGTGTTCGAATTCCCCGGTGGGTCCGGCACCGGCGCAGGGCTGAGGAGCTGGGATGTTCGGTATGCCCGCGTCAGGGCGAGGGCGGACAGGAGGTTGAGTATCACCGAGGCGGAGAACAAGGAGGATACCGGCGCGGTAGGTGACGAAGAGGAGGCCAAGCATTCGGAGTTTGAGTTGGTCTGTAGGCCTACCAGCTTCGAGAGGGTCATTGGGGGTGGATTCTTTGGGATATTCAGGAGGAAGGCGAGAGGCGGGGAAGGGGTAGGTAAGGCGAAGAATAAGAGGGCTGGACAGGCTGCCGACATCTCCACTGCTACTGAGCTCTCTGTGGCCGAAGGGCTACCCGTTAGTGGAGAGGAAGACGCCGAGTCAGCTCTTCCGAGCTCAGAGGAAGAGACGACAGCGCAGAAAATCGAGGAGAATGAAGCCGAACAGAGTGGGATATTCCGGGCAGGATCGTAGCCGATCTCGATTGAGAATCATGTACACTACGCACGCACCTACGTACTTACGAAGACGGGAACGTAAAATTCAAGGTCAATACATCTCGAAATATCACTCGACCTCATGTCTACACTAAACGAATGTATTCTTCCACCACTTTTTTGAGCAAATCCAGGGCTTCCTCGCTACCGCTGATGTGGTGTGGGATTCTGGAGCCGGCCGAGGAAGACGCTCAGAACGAGACGTCGGAGTGAGAGCTCCGGGAACGGGATGAGAAGGCCATCTCTCGCGACGCTGCGGGCGCAAGCGAGCTGGTCCAGTACTATGTTGGCCGGATTGAGGGATCGCGAAGATGATGATGATTCATTGATCGCATGCGACCCTATAGGATCATGCGATATTTATGTACAGTCCTTTCCTGTTCACCGTCGGGGGATCACGAAGATGATGATGATGATTCATTAATCGTGTGCGACCCTATTGGATCATGACGATATTATATACAGTCCTTTCCCGTTCGCCGTCGGGGGATCACGAAGATGATGATGATGATTCTTTAATGGCAGTGAGGCAGGGGGGGGGGATCATGAAGATGGTGAGGGCGACGATGAAGCTAGACAAGTTGCCGAGTGATTGGGAGTGAAGGCATCGTGACCAAGTCTGCTGTTTGGGAGCAGTTGGTCAGTATTTCAGCAGAGCGGGTTGAATTTGTTCCGCCGACGGCTGTTCATGCGCAGTTGGCCTGATGTGTCACCGTAGGATCGTCAGGCACCGGCGCGGAAGAACATGACGGAGAAACAATAATCCGGAGATTTTCATCGGAACACCAGAGGGTGCTCTGACCATCGGATCGTTCGGGCATCAAGGTTTATGTATCGATCAAGCCAAGACAGCCTGAATATTCTTGTGAACTGAAGTAGGAGACTCTTATGTTACTTCTTTACATTTGTTCGAATCTCTTGCGTCCCCCATTCATATTCATCAGTCAATGCCGTCATAGCGCCGGGTCTGGTGATTGAGGGCCCCCACATGGACCGTGTCTGCCCCACTACATATTCATTTCAGCATTTCAGCCATCCACCCTGACGACGCCAAAACACTCAATTATCGCAATCGCAACAAAGAATCCCTGGACCCCGTTCTCTACAACCCCGAGTCCAGCGTACCCCCCCTTTTCTCTTCTTCTCTTCATCCATCCCCATCTCCATCGCCGTCACCATCCCTTCATAGCCTTCTTTTCCAACCCATCCCCCGCATTTTCGCAGTCAAAACCTAGAGATTCGCGATGGATCTCGTCAACCAGTTCGTTCCCTACTTCCCCCGTGGGCCACCTTCGAATCCTCTTTTAACGCAACTGCAGCCTGGACGGCCGTCTTCTCTTTGCCGTACCTAAGAGTGAGCCCTTCTGCACAAATGCCCATCCCCGCAATCTGACTCAGCCGATCAGAGGGACGTCTTAACCAGCAATGTCTTGACCTTCTGCACGGCAGTGACATCCAGTTCCACCGCCACTCGCGCCTCGACATCGCGCTGTGTATTAACCTCAAGATCGCCCTTGTCTTCCTGCCGGCGGCTGATATTCCGACCTTCGTTGGTGAGGGCCGGGTGGACCTTGGAATTACTGGGCGCGATCAGGTGGCCGAGGCGCAGAGTGATGTCGAGGAGCTCCTCGATCTCGAGTTCGGCCGTTGCAAGCTGGAGATCCAGGTACCCGAGAACGGAGAATACGATGACGCCAGGCAGTTGATCGGAAAGAACATCTGCACGTCGTTCGTCGGGCTGGCTGGGGAGTACTTTGAAAAGCTGGAGAGGGATGCCGGCAAGGGGAAATCGGATCTCCTCGATGTTGAGGTCAAGGGAGGCGCACGCAGTGGCAGCAGGATAGGCAGACTGGCTACGAAGATCAAGTATGTTGGTGGTAGTGTCGAGGCTTCCTGCGCTCTCGGTGTCGCGGACGGAATCGTTGATCTCGTCGGTGGGTTCTTTGTCCTCCCCCCCCCCCGCTTCTGCGCTGGGTGCAAGACTCACCCCGCACTAGAATCTGGCGAGACCATGAAGGCGGCCGGTCTCAAGTCCATCGCCACGGTCCTTGAGACCACCGCCGTTCTGATCAAGTCCAAGCACCCCTCAAACCCGGAGCTCATCAGCACGATCGAGTCCAGGATACGCGGAGTTATCGCTGCCAAGAAGTATGTACTGTGCACCTACAATGTTCCCCGCAAACTGCTCAGCAAGGTCACTCTCGTAACCCCTGGGAAACGTGCGCCTTCGATCACGGCGTTGGACGTGGAGGGCTGGGTCGCTATCAGCGCTATGGTCGAGAAGAAGAACATCGCCACTGTTATGGATGAGTTGGAACGCCTGGGAGCGACAGATATTCTGGTCTTGCCTATCTCTAACTCGCGTACCACACGCGATTAAAGGGGGATGAAGGGCTGAGCTATAATCATGGTAGTGTCTAGACAAAAGCTGTTACCGCAGTGGGGCCACATAGATGAACCACATTCGCAGCCAGCTGCTGAATTGCCAACATGCCGTTGTTTCGCAAGTGACACCTCAAATGAAACCCACGGTCCGAACCCCGTTCCACATCGCATCACTCATCCCCATCATATCTCATCACATGACCTATCCAAACTGTGGGCGGAGGGTCCGTAGCGGCTGTTTGAATTCTCGAAACATACTCCCACCTTCGCACCCACGCGCCCATGAATCGCCTCACCACAATACCGCGAGTACTCTCCCGGCCATCGACATCGACATCATACGCCCTTTTCTCGACCACGGGATCCACCCTCGCCCGCGCACCTCCCCGCCGCAAAACCAATGATCCTCGAACCCGACGCTCACAAAAGCCCCACCAACCGCTTCGCATACTACAACGCACGGCATCCACGTACGATCCGCCGGCACCGCCGGTTTCGCCGCTGCTGAACGCCTCGACCTTCCTGCCGTACTCCAAGAAGCATCCGAAAGCGGCGCCGACGCCCGGCGACAAGCTGAGCCCTCGCGAGTGGGCGCTGCGGCAGAACCCGTACGCGGCGATCCTGGCATCTCCGGTCCGCAACGACGCCGACTTCCACCGGCGGCTCCCCAGCGCGCTCCTGCACCGGTTCGTGGTCAAGAGCAATCCCACGACCGGCGAGCCGTGGATTCTTCCCGACGGGCTCGACTTCGGCGTGCCGCCCGTGCGGACGGTCGCGGGCTATTGCTTCGCCACCTACACGGCCGTCCATGCGTATACGCCCGGCACCGGCCGCGGCAACAAGGCCTGGGCGAAGATGTTGAGCGAGACGCAGCGCAAGAGTGGCATCATCGCGAAGATCGTCTGGAGGAAAGACATGGCCGACTTCGTGCTGACGAAACTCAGGAAGAGGGTTCTGCACGAGGCGCAGAGGGCCATGTTGAGCACCAATTGCGATAGGGTCATCGGCGGAGAGGAGACGTGGTTGGCCGCGGGGGAGCCGATGGCCGTGCTGGATTTTCGGGAGTGGAGGGGCACGATCGAGGGCGAGTTTTCGGATCAGGATACGCTCAGGAATATGACCAGCGCTGGATGGAGGCCGAGGGAGCCGCCGCCGCAGATGGATCTGGCGGGTGTCATGGCACTGGCCGGCGGGAAGAGGGTGCCTGTCCATCCGATCCCGAAAATGCTCGGGGAGGATGTCTGCAGCGATCTCAGGAAGTTGTGGAGGGTGGAGGAGGGATTCGAAGTCATGGCAATCATGATGACACATCGGACGTTGGCACTCCAGGTTGCGCTCATGAAGCTGAGGTATTACCTCGAGATGTGGTATATCCCTGAGGGCTATTATGGTATGAAACATTATTGAGCTACGCGTATGTACAATAGAACAATAACGGATATACTCCTAACAATGCTATCTAATCCTCCAACATCTATAACCTTACGCAGCCATGCATTCATCCATTCACACCCGCCTTTATTCTGGCATCATTCATCCCACCTCCTCTTCACCAACCTTAACCACATCTCCTTCCTTCCCGAACTCGGGTACCACCACCTTGCCCATGCCTCTAAACCGTCGATCCGCATACCCCAACGCCAACCCTCCCTCAGCGAGGACCTCAACACTGACCACCCTGCCAACCCAGATCTCATGGTCCTCCACCTGGACCACGCGGTACTTCCTGCACCTCCACCTCGCCACGACGCCATCCTCGCCGCCCAGCTCTGGGACGCCTGTGGAGTCGTCGACGCGCACGCTCCCGCGCAGCTTCCCCCACGGATCCGCCTTTTCTCCGGGGACGGCGGCGACCTGGGCGAACGCGTCGGCGACGAATGCCGCATGTGTCGTTGACGAGAGAACGTGCACGGTGAAGGCGCCCGACGGGTGCGCATGGATCGCGGACGACGTGCGCGACGGCGTCTTGATGTTGAAACTGATGAGAGGGTGCGGGGTGAGTGACAGGCACGTCAGCGTGCTGAGGGTTATGCCCACGCCTGTTCTGCTGCTGCTGCTGCTGGGAGAATTAAGGGAGCCGGTGGTGAGAATTATTACCGGGTGCGGGAGGGAGCGCATCGAGGTTCGGAGGGAGAGCGAGAGGGGGGTGAGTGATGGAGTGGGAGATGCGGTGTAGGCGCGGCCATTGGGGTGCGGTAAGGAAGGTTTTCGTCGCGGGAGGTGGTGGAGAAGTATTCGCGGGGTGCACATTGTGGTCTCGGATGCAGTTGTTGATGGCGGGAAGTGGATAAAGGTGGACGCTGGAGATTTTAGCGAGTGGTGACGTCGTTGGCGACCCATGTAGCTACAAATGAACGGACTGGGAGCTTTCAGGGTCCACGGAGGGCAAAACCATTGTAGAAGTCAAGAACAAAAGAAATTAGATTCGCAAAACTAAATAGAGGGGATATATGGTATTCGAATGTATAGTTACCATGCGTCCTCTCTAACACATATCATTAAGATGGCCCTCATGAAAAGATCCGCCTGGGCTCACTAATCCCGTACCCACACTCAACAGGGTATCAAACGCCGCAAACAAGCAAACAAAAAAAACACTAGACAATCCCGTCCCAGGCCATCATGGCCGACATCTACGTGCCCAGCGGGAGAGATCCGGTGGTAGCATTGCGCTCCTTCATATTAGTCGTATGGCTGATCGCCTCATTTCCTGAGGCAGATGCCTTCTGATCGGTATTCTGCGAGTCCAAATTCGGGATGTTGTCCATGCTGGTGCTTCTGTCGAGCTCCTGACTCGAGGGAGGTGGAGAGTTCTGCCACTTGGCGGCATCTTTCCGAAGCTCTTCCAGTTCCTTCTGGAATCGTTTTCCGAAGACATCGACTGCGTCACAGTCAGCATAGGTAAAATGAAACCAGTGACGCAAGACTTACTGTAGTAGGTGGCACCATTGTAGATACTCATCAAGCCGACAAAGGTAATGAATATGGCGGACAGCTTACGGTTGTAGAACCATAGCGGACACGGCAGCATGGTAAGGACAGCGTATGAGTATTGGATGAACATGAATGCGGGCTCTTGCAGTGGCGACGGTAGGCCGATGACGACCTTTCCGATCCATGTCTTGCGGTAGCTCTTCTTCAGCCATGTGAACGAAGTGGGACGGCCGGCTGCGATCTTTTCACGTCTTCTAACCTACAGGCTGTCAGTCATTTTGGGACGGGGGAGCGTCTGATGCCTTTGATAAATACGCACCGTGATAAAGACGTGGTAGGTCAACTGCCAGATGGCGTACGGAACCGTGGCCCATATGATCATCTCTCGGAGACCATAGAGCTCCACATGTTTGACCCTACAAATTGCGGGGAATCTCTGTTCGCAGTAAACCGGCTCTACGAGGTGAACGAGACAGTGCAGAACCACTGGAGGCATGATGTGGATGAACAGCGAGGTAACTTTGTCCAGCGAGTGGAACACCATCGAGTTCCTCCACATGGCAATCGCCCAGGCGTTATTGCCATACGAAAGACAGTACGCGGATATCATCAGTCGTCGTGAATTGGGGAATACCCAAATGGCAAGAACAAGCATCATGTTGACGAAGTAGCATAGGTCTGCCAGGAACTGCGCACATAAGCGTCAGCAATCTAGCATTCTAGGAGAGAAGGACGGCGGATCAGCAAGCCTACATAATGGTACCCCCTCTGGTGATATGTGTAGTACCGAATCGGCATGAAGTAGAGCAACTGCAACGAATACCAGACATGCATCCATTCGCTATAGCACATATCAGCCGGGTTCACGCAACGAGCTAGGAGAGACATACGGATATCCGCCCATCAGAAGTCCGGTGATGAAAATGTTAGAGACACCGACTACAAAGGACAGTTTCTCCCTCGAAGAGACGATCTTGGCATCGTTCCAGTTCTCCAAGACCTTATCAAGTCCCTTGCTATACTTCTCGCGGTACTTCTCGAGTTCCTGATCAGTTCTCAGTCGTGCCTTCACGCGCGTGCTCTCGAATCCCCGCTTGACTTTGTCCTTCTGCACGAGATAGGTCCTGTTGATCTTCTCGAGCCGTTGGGGCAGCGCGAGCTGGTCGAGGTAGTCGAAGACCGTGAGCTTGTCTACTGGAGGGAAAATATCCCAGTCGTCGGCCTCCTGCGTCTGCCCTGCTGATGACGCGACCGAGTGTGAGCGCGAAAGCGGAGGCGAGTTCGGCTGTGACGATAGATCTTCTTCGGCTGCATGCTCGGGGACGATGGGACTCGTCGCTGATGACGGTAGTGGTATGCTGCTGTCGGCCATCGCGGGGGGGTGCGGGGCGCGCGAGTGCGAGCTTGCCAGGAGGTAGGAGGTAAGAGACAAGAGGTAAGAGGTAAGAGGTAAGAGCTAGTCTAGGCAGCTGGCAGGTATGTAGATGAATGTTCCAAGGTGCACGTAGGTTTGAGGGTTGGCGGCTGGAGTTCTGTTTGGTGAGGAAGACAGTATGAGTTGGAGCATGAATAAAAAATCTTCACATGCGGCTATCTACTGAAGCATACTCACAGGATTGTCAGGTGTGTTCCGGAGGCTAGGTAATTGGTACGGATTATACGTATATACCTCTGTCACAAGCCCGGTATCGAGCACTCAAGACAGCAGGGATGTTGGTGTTGTGTGACTAAGTTGCCCGAATGACCCAGCCAATGGAGCGCCTGTGTTGCATGCATATAACGCTCAATCATTGGCAACTAACCATCACTAATCACTCGGCTAATCTCTGTGGCTCTCGCTTTGAAGAGCCATGGACTCTGGAGAAAACGGTTCCTATATACGGGTAAATCACATACTCAGGTAGATCCTGATTAGGTATTCATCAAGGCCGTGATCGGTGCCCGCAGGAAGAGCGTCAGTGCATGTCACGCCGGTGGCTTGGATGGGTCGCGCAAGTGCGGCTAAAACCCAACCTTAGTTAGTGGCTGTGGCTAGTAACTCCGGCACGTGTTCACATTTTCACGTTCTGCCCACCATGTGGCTAACACCCCACGCACCCCAGCCACTCTTGAATTTTCTACCCTTTTTTGGTCCTCATCCAACATTGTGACTAGATCCACCCACCAACGCTCTTCCCCAACAGCCACACCACAACCGTTCTCCCGCTTCACACGAACGCTGCCCGTTAAACACAATGGCTTCTGTTCAGAAGCAGGACAGCGAAGATCAGGTCATCAAGCCTCAGGCCGCCGCACCTGCGGTTGACTATTCACAGTTCCCGTATGTGGTTCCAAGTTCTCGTGTTCAATTCTTCCGTTTTCTCTCTCGCAGGGTGTGTTGCGGCTTCCAGGACAGATTTACTGATCCGGCAATTCAATGCAGCCTCCTTCTCAAGAATTACGACAAACTTCTCGTGCGCACTGGTCATTTCACGCCGATCCCTTGCGGTGCACCTCCGCTCAAGCGCGACATCAAGAGCTACATCAGCAGCGGTGTTATCAATCTCGACAAGCCCAGCAATCCTAGTTCTCACGAAGTCGTTGCATGGGCGAAACGGATTTTAAGGTGTGCACTCTCACTCTCCGTTGCAGCGGGGTTATGCTTGTGTGATCGCGCATTAACCTTTTTTTTTTTTGCTTTCAGGTGTGAGAAGACTGGTCATAGTGGGACGCTCGACCCTAAGGTTACTGGATGTCTGATCGTCTGTATCGACCGCGCTACCCGTCTCGTAAAGTCGCAACAGGGTGCTGGAAAGGAGTACGTCTGTGTCGTCCGTCTCCATGACAAGGTGCAGTCTGAGCAGCAGATTCAGCGCGCCCTCGAAACTCTCACCGGAGCGCTTTTCCAGAGACCCCCGTTGATCTCCGCCGTCAAGCGTCAGCTCCGTATCCGAACCATTCACGAGATTAAGCTGCTGGAGTTCGACAACGACCGCCACCTTGGTGTCTTCTGGGTCAGCTGTGAGGCTGGTACCTACATCCGTACCCTCTGTGTGCACCTGGGACTGTTGTTGGGAGTCGGTGGACACATGCAGGAGCTGCGAAGAGTGCGGTCCGGAGCCATGGGTGAGGATGACGGTATCGTCACTCTTCACGATCTGCTGGATGCGCAATGGGTGATGGACAATACCCGCGACGAGACCTACCTCCGCCGTGTTATTCGACCCCTCGAGTCTTTGCTTACTACTTACAAGCGCATCGTTGTTAAGGATAGCGCAGTCAACGCAGTCTGCTACGGTGCCAAGCTCATGATTCCCGGTCTCCTTCGTTATGAGCAGGGCATTGAGGTTAACGAGGAGGTTGTTCTGATGACTACCAAGGGAGAAGCCATTGCTCTTGGCATCGCGCAGATGTCTACCGTAGAGCTGTCTACCTGCGACCACGGAGTCGTTGCCAAGGTCAAGCGTTGCATAATGGAGCGGGATCTGTATCCGCGCCGATGGGGACTCGGGCCCACCGCCCAGGAGAAAAAGAAGATGAAGGCTGACGGCAAACTCGACGTATGTTGATCTCAGCTTGTACCTATCCTCATCAAAATTTTTACTGAGAAGTTCTACAGAAGTATGGGCGTACCAATGACGCAACTCCTGCCACCTGGAAGGAGAGCTACACCGACTTCACGGCCCCCTTGACCCCCGACGCCATGCCGGGCACCACCCCAACGCTCTCTGTTGGTCCTGCTGACGAGACAACGGAAGCGAAGATGCCTACACCTCTTGAGACCTCCGACAAAGCGTCCGAAAGCGAAAAGAAGAAGCGAAAGAGGACCGAAGATGAGAAGGCGGAGCGCAAGAAGAAGAAGGATGAGAAGAAGGCGAAAAAGGAGAAGATCAAAAAAGAGAAGGATTCGGATGATGAGTAAAGGTGATCAAAGAAGGGGAGGTAGTGAATTGGACAGAGGAAGCATCCCACGACATGAAGTTTTTTGTGGCAATGATGGTAGCACATTGGGGGTTTGCTAAGGGGGCTACCCTTTGTGCTACGTCGTACCGGGCCACTCTTGTACAATTAGCGGAACGGCTCCATTGACTGCTTCTCCTTACTCTCTGCTGGTTGCTTCGATGTGTATTGTGTTCATCTTCAAAATCTAGTTACAAATTTGGCGCAATTGATGCTCGATGGATGGTCCAGATCAACCAAATCACACACCGTCGCGGAAATGGACACACCTCGTCGTTTGCAAAACGTAAATGGGTTATCCAGTTCAGTTCAAGTTCCGTAAAACTCCCAGACCCAACGCCGTAATCGATTAATTACTTAGGTATGTAGCAAATCCGACCCGAAATGGTACACCCCCCAACCATCATTTACTTCCTCTGGTCAAGTCAAGCCTGCGCTGTCGGCACAGGACTCGATTCCGTTACCGTCACGGTTACCGCTTCTGCGACCGTCCTATCGACCGGTCCCTCACCCAGGACTTGATAGCTCTCTCCTCCCACCAATGCCGGTTTACTGTGATAACACACACCCCATTAGCCATATTCCCCCCTAGCTTTGCACATCAATGGAAGTGCGGCTTACTCGATCCACTCATTAAACTTCCTCATCATGACACCGTAGGGGTCTTTCTTCGCTTTCCCCTTAAGATGTGCCCACGCACCAGCGAAATGGGCCACGAAGTCGCCCGGGCTCCAGGGGAGCTTATTCTCATCGAAGCAATCGATTTCTTCGGGGAAGGAGTTAATCTTCTTCTGGGGAATCCACTTTGCGCGCGAACGCTCCTGCGGGGAGAACTCGAGGACGTCGCGGATGCAATCCTGTTCGCTGGGCCCTCCCGGTTTCTCACCACACTTCCACACTTTCGTGAAGAAGGGAAGTAGGCGCGGAGTCGAGCGGATGAGCATTGAGCCTGCGTTCAGCGGCCAGCTGTGGTAGGATCAGCAAGTGAGGCATTGGGAGGAGGACAAGGGAGTGTGGGGGGGTGAGGAGACCAGTCCGCGGTAAGAAGCAGGTCAATGTTGTCAGCGTTCTTGTCATTGCGCAGCGCATCGGCAACAATATCTTCGATCTTGATGGTGGTGTTGGTGATCACGGTATCGTAGTCCACCCACCAGATCCAGTCGTAGTCCCCTGTGCGAATCAGGAATTCTAACATGTCCAGTTTGTGCCAGAACGCCAGTGGTACGAAGTCCTTGGGGAGGGAGAAGTCGATTTTGATCGCGTAGTTGTGCTTGTTCGCGTAGCCTTTGGGAGATATGTTAACGCTCTGCGGGCGGGAGTGAGAGTGGTGGGGTGGAGGGGAGAGGTACGTACCGATTTTATTGGACAGAGAAATGTGATCGTACGTCGTCTGATCTGTCGTCATCGTCGCCACAGCGACCCTCATCTTTCCATTGGGCACGGGGTGCAGTGGGCGTTGGTAGACGGAGATACCCGGCATTCCCGCATTGGCCCATCCCGTCTTCTCGGTGGTGATCCGGATATTGGCCAGAGAGCCGCTGCTGCTGGTGGAAGCGGCGGAGGATTTGGTCCAATGCAGATAAAAGATGTAGCCCAGTAGCACGAGGATTATGGCGAGAGGAGTGCGGCCCCTCGTGCGAGGGCGCACCATATTGGACCGGTGAGCGGGAATCATTTTGCTTGCCTGCTGCTTGCTTGCGAGTCGGATGGGAAGTGGAAATGACAGATTGGAAGGATCAGATCACTATCTCGGGCAATGGAGGAAGTTGGAAGAGCGGGAAGTGAGCAGGAATATGTAGGAAGTAAGATCAGAAGACATGGGAGATCCGAACGAGCCGACAGCATGGGAAAGCCCGATGCTGATCACGGTAGCCGGGCTATATATAGTGAACGCATTGTTTAGATGGCTGGGCGGCCGGCAAGGGTGGGATGCCGGGCGTATCTACGATGGCCGCGGCGATAAACAGAGGGAGGTGGGACGGTCCAGTACAGTAGGTCATGTGCGGTGCCCGTATTCAGTGCAGCCAAAACCGGGGGCTGATGTTACAATGAGCAAAGTTAATTCTTCCGCCGTGTATGTACTCGGTGGGCGTTGGCGACGGGGAGTCGGTCGCCCTCCACAAACAAGAATAGAACCTGCAAGAAGATATGTCATCGATGGGAATGGTGAGTGAGCTGAGTGCATGCACCGTCACTCGTGGCCTCTCGAGAGAGTGGGCGGCCGCCTCTGCATTACAGCTGAAAGCTGAACGTCGATGTCAACGTCAGAAAGCCGTGTTCTCTGTCGGTGCGACAAGGACTCCGCTTTCAACTCTGGCCGGGTCGGAGGCAAGGGGGCGTAGATAAGCCATATATATCCAGACAATGGCACTGCAGATACATAGCGGCGGGGCATGTGCGGTGCTGCGGCAATATCTAGACGTTGAGGCCAAGGGAAATGCGGAGCAAAGTGCGGAATAAAGTGCGGTGTACGCATTTATCGTGAATGCACCCCTGGTTTTCGCGATAAATGAGCCCAGTGACTGGGGCAGAAGGCTGCGAATGCATGTTTCTGCCATCGCGTTGTTAGCAATTGACGAGAGAGAGGGGGGGGGGGCACATTCGTACTCTCTGTTGTAGGCAACCGTGTATGTGCATGATACATAGGTACTCTGTGCAGTCAACAGCGAACAGCGATGAAAAAGGAACGCGGCCGGTGGCGGCGTGCATGTACTAATCGGGCATGGTTGCGCGCGATGGAGATCTCACGGCCGAGCGACAGCAAACTTTATCACCAACGCCGACATACGTAAAACAAGCGACCGGCAAGTTCCACGCGCTTAAACCAACCTCGCCATTGGCCGTGGGCGCGGCTCTGTGCACGTCTGGTCCTACGGATCCTACGATTGGGTTTTGCGGCAATCGAGCGACGATGGTGGTTGGCCGCAAGTCTTCCGATCTGCCGATTTGGAAAGACAGCTCCAACTACCTAAGTAGTTAGTCCAGTCTGTTGTGCACCCAGCTGACCGTGTTGGACACAGTTGCTCTCCACAACACCACGAATCATTCAAACCAGAACTTCGCCCCCCTTGTGTTCAAGATACCGTGACACTCGCACGAATTTGGGGCTATCCGCAGCTGCCGGTCCGTCCCTTTCACCGGACTCCCAGCCTCGCTTCGGTTTATTCGGTCTGCTATGTAGAGCCGCATTGGCAGTATTATTTCGTGCCGGAGCTGGTAACGACGAGGCTGGCAACATACACCTGCATAGCGCACTCCGCCACAGCAACGGTAGTTAGTTTGGCGGTGAAGGCGACGGACGCGGAGACAGAAGGAAAAGAGACGCGAAACACAGGCCAGCACTCGTGTGCCGATATGGGTGCCGGTCAGATGGCGATTATCTGCTGTAGATTCGGCAGAAGAAGGCGCTCCAGACGCCTGATCTAGCTCCGGCAAAGGGCAGCAAGCGGCTGGCGGCGAGATTCTACTAGTTGAAGACGCGCCTTTGTCTCACTGGCCAGTTCTTCAAGTGGACGAAGAACAGGCCCACAGCCGAGTGCCGGCAGTGCCTGTACTAAATCCAGACCCGGGAGCACATTTCCAAGAACTGCCCCCACTAGTAAGCCCAGCAGAGAATCCTGTGGGCGGATGTGTGGCAGGCAACTGAAAGGAGGAAGATTCGGTTCGGGATCCAAGACCTCTTCAGCGGTGCAGTCAGGTGATCCTTGACTTCCCATCTACCACGGACGTGGGACGAAGAGTGGGACTGGATAGGGTTGCGGCGTCGGAGGCGGAGCTCTGGCGGCGGGAAGTGAGGGAAGAGAAGAAGTTGGAGGCGGACGAGCGGGTAAGAATACATAATTGGGTGATTGTGCGCATACAACGAGCCATCTACAGACTGATCGAGGTCGGGGTGGACAATAATGGGTATGAAGTACGCCGCCATAGTCTACATAGGCTGAATGCGAGTACGATTAAACAAAAAACAATTCTGCTGTAGGCGTGCTCCTTTCCGCGCGCAGTGACAAATGCATGAATACGTACAGACATGACTCTACCTATTCGACTGAAGTTAGCCCCTCGTCCAGGCACCCTTTCCTATTGGCCGGAGTGCGTAGGCCAGCACTGCCTGCTCCAGAAAACCCCTCCATGGGCCGCCTAAACCTCGACACGATGGAGGTTCGCGCGTTGCACCTGCTCGGCCAGCGCGGTCCGAACGGGCTGTTCGCGTTTTTCGCCGCGAACCCGACAGCGCCCGCTCAACCAGCACGCGCTCAAGCTGGAACCCGTCTTCGCCGCGACGATGGTCCTGTCCAAGCGCGGCCTCACTAGCGGAGAAGGGGTCAGCGCGCGGATACTGGATTCTGCTTTTGGCCTCCGCCGCGTCCGCGTCGACATGGACACTTTCCGTGTCTGGTGCCCGTTCGCGGAGAAGTTCTGGTTCGCGAACTGGTGGGATGTATGCAACCTCTGGGACTTGCCCGGGGAGGGCGAATCACAGGATCGGCGGTCAGAAGTTTGAGCTGAGCGAGAGGTCGAGGAGATCAAGAAGACCGGAGGCCACCCTGTGGATAGCAGGGAGAGCTTGCTGCTTTGAGGGATCTTTGTGGGGTTGCCATTGCTGGGGGATCAACCATGGTTGGGTACTATTCTTATAGAGTCAGCACCACTAATTGCTGTCTGCCAATTACGCCTAGACGAGTGCCATCTTGTGACCAGCTAGGAACAACGTCGAGTGCTGTTTCGTAATATCCAGGTTTCACTCAACATGTGCTCTGATTTGATTCACAGACGTCTTTTATTTCCGTTTTAAGACGCACAAACCTCGTGGTGGAAAGGGATCAGAAAAACACCACACGTAAGACGTTACTTTTCTCCCGAAACCCTCGAAATTAACACCCAGAACGACAGCCAACAATCACATCGGTCGTAAGAAAGTCCATTGAGAAGAAACTCCGAAGTGCGATTTATACCCCCGACCCGGGTTTCGATTTACTCCTTGTTCTCGAAGTCCTTACCCTCGACAAGATCGGGAATATCGTCATCGTCGGAGTCGTCCTTTTTGTCATCCTCACCCTCCTTCTTCTGCAGGCTCTGATAGCTCTCGGCAAGCTTGCGTAGCGACGCGAGCGAGTCGGGCCCGAGCTGGTTCAGAATGCCAGGGACAAGCTCGGTCAACTCCTTGTCCTCACCGTTTCCATAGATGGCGAAGGTGTTGGCCGGCAACGAGGCATGGACTGCGCACACACGGTTCAGTCAGCAAGGCAGCTCGATCTCAATAGATCTCCTCCTCCTCCTCCGGTCGCACCAACGAACCTTTAGGGGCAGCGAAGTGAATGACGTTGCCGTCCTCCTTGAACATGTTGACCTCTTCGATGGCCTGGACGGGCTGAACATTCAACTTCTTGAGCGCGGCCTGGAGTTTCTTGTCGTCGGTCCCGGCACTCTTGTGCACCTTCTTGACCTTTCTCCTTGGGGTTCCCTTTCCGCTGTAGCAACCCCCAATCGTTAGTGTTGTATTCTCTAGTCATAGGTCGAAAATCCGTTATCCACCGCTGGAGGGAAAATGTCGCAGTAGAGGTAACACTCGAGGGATCGGAGGAAGAAGGAGAGTGTTTACCCTAAGCAGCAAGAGAATGTCAGCAACCAGGTTCCAACAGTGATCGAAGCCTTCCATCGCGCATCCAGCTTGACACCGCTCCGCCACACTTCCACCGCCCCCCCTCACCCAATCTATAATTGTAGATGCGGTTCGAGGAGTTCAATCAACACGTACCAATACGGACTGACGCCTGCATCTTCGCGAGCTTTGGGTTATCCATGGTGGTGGTGATGTAAGGTTCGCTTAACGGTCGGATGGGTAGGCAGTTAGCAGGAGATCTCTTTGCCTCCGTTGGCGGGAGCGGGAAGTGCTTGTCGTACCGAGCGGAGTGGTCAACGTTGGAGTGGGGTGGGATTTGAGGTGCGTGGTGTAGTTTGGGGTTGGGAGAGGATGGGCGGAAGGACAAGAGATAGACCAACTCACTGGAATTCAGCCGCCTTATTTTTTCTTTCGCGGGGATCGATTTTCGATGATTATCAGGAGGGGTGTGAGGCGGGGTTAGGGCGAGTGATTGTGGCAGCAGGAGCGCTCCTTTCTCTTTCCGGTTAGAGCAACAAACGGTCGCTTTGTGGAATGGTGTAAAATGTGACTGCGCACAGAGACGCCAATAATGAAGGGAGGGGTCGAAGTTGGACGGATTTGCTCCCCGCCATCGAAAGTCTTGGCATTGATTGCGATTCCTCGCAGTCCTCACTACCACCTCTCTCCAAATAATTTACCTCCAAATTTACGTCCCAAAAACCAAATAATTTACTACTCGTACCTCCCCCCCACCATTAACCCTGACACCTGACCGCGAGATATCACTACCCGCTCAGCCCGCTTAACGCAAACACAACAACCAAGCAGTCATCCACCATGTCCGACCCCCGCATCGAAGAACTTACCGATGAGCAGGCCCGCAAGGTTGAGCTCGAAGGCCACGAGTCCTCCGATGAGTCCGAGGCCGGTGACGTCGAGGGTGGCGACCTCCCCGCCGGATCCACCGTCGCCGTCCACTCCAGGAACGAGAAGAAGGCCCGCAAGCAAATCGCCAAGTTGGGATTGAAGCACGTCCCCGGTATTACCCGTGTCACTCTCCGACGACCCAAGAACGTAAGTTTGCGCCGTCCAAGCTGCGATGACGAATCGTGGTGTTGACGTGGGTTGGCTCGCTTTAGATCTTGTTTGTCATCAACCAGCCCGATGTTTACAAGTCCCCCACCAGCAACACCTGGATGTAAGTAGCCGCGCGCTGCCATCTAAGCTTCAACATCTGCTGTCCACTAACCAATCCATGTGTGCAGCATCTTTGGCGAGGCTAAGATCGAGGACCTGAACTCACAGGCTCAAGCCAACGCTGCTCACCAGCTCCGTGAGGCCGAGAAGTCCAGCATTGAGGACGATCTCGCCGCTGCTGCTGCTGACAAGGGCAAGGGGATCGAGCCCAAGCAGCAGGAGGACGAGGAGGATGATGGTGAGGAGGTTGACGACTCCGGCCTCGAAAGCAAGGATATCGAGCTCGTCATGGCGCAGGTTGGAGCCCTCCGATTCACCTTACGTCACCCAACATGCAAGACACTGACATGGCTTGTGACTACAGGCCAGCGTCTCTCGCAAGAAGGCCGTAAAAGCTTTGAAGGAGAACGACAACGACATCGTCAACTCAATTATGGCTCTGAGCGTTTAAGCTCGCTCCGACTGCAAATTTGAGACGGGATGTGCGGAGGGGTACCAAAAATAAAAGCTTGACGGATACCAAAGACTGTTGCGATTTCCGATTTCCTGTGATGGTGGATTGAGTTCGCTGGTGCATTTAAACCCTGTTGGGTCTAGAATCTGGGGTTTGGAGGTTGTGACCGTAAAATCGCTCCTTCAGGGCCAACCTCCGCAGTTTGAGAGTGTGAGACCAAATGATTAAGCGTGCCGCATCTCCGGAGAGACAGAAGGAATTTCCTTCCGGTCCGTAAAAAGCGGTAGCTGATCAGATGCACGTACTAGCTCTGGGTGACTAGAATAGACAAGGAGATACCAAGCGGTTTTATTGCTGTACGCGGTTCCTAATAGGCGACGTACTGCGCGGGACTTAAGCCATATCTATCCTATCCAAACGTACCATACTGCAATTGGATGCAGAACAGATCCCTCGGCAACGGACGCCCTGCATAGAGTAGAAATTCTGTGCATGAGGGCTAGGTAGGTGGTTGGTTTCGATGTTGTAGTGAGTAACCTAGATGGGGGGGGGGCATCAATTTTATTTCGCATCTATAAGCCTTTCAAGACTACGGCGAACGAGTAACCTAGATGGTTCAGTATGTGAAGTTAGTGGACGGAACCGCTTGATACGCGCATGCGCACTCGCGCTTAGGCGTCTATCTCGCCCGGGCCCAGTCGTCCCCCCTTTTCTCCTCGGGCGCCCCATCATCATTCACACAAATAGTGTTCCACAACCCTTCAAGTTGGCTTTCAAGGTCTAGTCTACTGAGGGGTTCATAATGTGCTCCTCGCCAGCTCTCGTCCACACTGCAGCCGTGGTATCGGTACCAGCCAACACGGGATCATACCGACCCCCCTGCACCAGATGGAAGACAACTGAAAAATGCTGTTCAGTTTGCTGTGCTGCGGCAAGAGGAGAACCAAGTCTCACCGGCCTTCGGGCGTTCCAGACGTCGAATGCGCCCCGGTGCCCACAACGGTGGGCGAGATCGAGCTTTCGGCCGCCCCGGATGTCTCGGGCACCCCACGACTTCCCTCGATGCCCTCGAGCACAGCGCAGGAAGATCAACATCAGGAGGGTGTGGGAGAATCATCGGCAGAGACGCTGCCGCCCCCGCCAGCGGAGATCCAGCCGCCAGCGCCCGTAGTCGAGTCGTCGGAATCACCGGCACCGGAGTCCGCAGCAGTGGCGTGCTTGCCGCCAGTACTCGCGCTCGACTCGCTCCCGGCCGACGTGGTCCACTTGATCCTACAGACGCTCTTCCTGCAGTCGACGCCACGGGAGCTGCGCGACTTCCTACTCGCGGTCCCGCTGGCGTACCGGGTCTTCAAGTGCCACGGCATGGGCGCGCTCACGCACTGGATCAAGGTGTTGGTGCGGGAGCTGGAGGCCTTCATCGACGACTTCCGCGCCCTGCTGGCGGTGCGGAGGTTCCCAGGCGCCGATATGGAGGAGCGCTGCGACTGGCTCGAGAAGTGGCTCGTTGTCTGGATCCCCTGGACGAAGAGGATGGCTCGGTGGGCTGGTAAGGAAAGGCTGTTGAAGGGGCTGAGAACGCGGAGCTTGCTGGCTGGGAATGTACTCGCTGGGACGGATGCTGCACCGGTGAGGGATGAAGGAGGGGAGTTGCGGTGGGGAGTGTGATTCAAGTGGAACTTCAGGTCATGGCACGAAAAAGGCGATGCTAGTGAGCGGCGGCCTATGACAGTAGCCAACCAGCTACTGGTCGCTCCGCATCACCCGGCGCCGCCGCTATGAATATTTAGACACCTAGAGGTAGAAAACGAAAAGGGAGAATTAGACTGCAAAGGAGGGAGTACAGATTACAAAGCTTCAATCTCAGCGCACCTCTCCAGAATCTGAAGCTTCCACATCTGGAACGAGTTCTTTTTCTTCTCGGTCAGATAGTCCACACGGTCCTGTAACATTTTTCCTCCACCGCCGGCACCGGCATCGCGAGAAGACCTGGGCTTCGGCTTCGGCTTGGGGATCGCCTTGACCGCCTTAGGAGCAGTGGCGACTTTTTTAGTGGTAGTCCCCCTCGCGGGGGTCGGGGTGACAGGCACTTTGACACTGCTCCCAGCCTTCACCTTCCTGGCCTTCGGTTCCGGTTGAGGTGGCTGCTCCTCCGCTTTCCGCTTCCTACGCTTCGTCTCCTTCGCCTCCACAGCTTCCTCCTTATTTTTTTCTTTGTCGGTTCTCCTCTGCACACCACTCCCGTCCGGGACGTCTCGCATCCAGGTCCATTTCCTGAATCCCTCGTTGCTGAGCTTCTGGACCCAATCGTCGACCGCGCACTTCTGCAGGCCTCTCGTGCCGGCGACCTCCGCCAGCGCAGCCACGATCTCCAGCTGCTTCGCCTTGTACCCCGTTCCGCGGATCCACTTGGAGTTTCCGATCGTGATCTCCTCGTTGCGCGGCGACAGCCGCTCAATCACCATTAAAACCACGGCGACGAAAAGAGCCTGGATGGCCTCGCCGCGGACAGTGCTGTTGTCCGGCGCGGCGAGGACCGCGCGAACGCCGCTGCAAGCATACGCGTAGGCGTTCGGCGTGTTGAGACGGGCGCATATAGCCTTGAGGTTGGCGTCGATGGTGGGATCGAGCGTGTCGGAGGTTCCTGCGGGGGCCGATGACGGGGGTACGGGTGCGGACCCACGGACCCGAGCCGACGCCCGGGCGGCGGGTGCGAGGGAGGTCTTGAAGTACGACAGGAGCTTGCTGTACTCCTTCGGTGGCAAGGGGGGGTTCGGGAAGATGGTCGGGATGTCGATTTTATTCTTCATCCTAGGGCCCGTCCACGTCAGTACCGTATGCCCCCCCCCCCAAACCTCTGCACTACTAGGGGGCTCAGCTACCGTTCACATGCGAGATGTGCACACACGTACGATCTCGCGATCTCCTCGTTCGCCTTGAGGTTGCTGATGCGTGTGTGCGACTGCGCGAGCAGCGAGTTCGCGAGGTCGAGGAGCTCCGGGGGGATCGGTCCTGCCAGCGAAGGGAGCAGGCTGTGCAGGTTTGGCTCTAGAGATTTGTTCATTGCTGTTGTGGTGACGAGTGGTTTGTGGTGAGACGCGACGGAAAAGAGACGCGTAGTACATGGGTTGGATTAAGCGCATTTAGGAAGGCAAGGGTTGCGCTAGATACTAGTGTACTAGTACATACATAGAATGCTGGGGCGTAATTCACGCGATTGTCACTCGGATGATCACGTTTCCTTGAGGAGTCAAGTGAGACCACATTGAACGTGATTGGAATGTACATAAATATCGCCATGATCTGATAAGATCGCATGCGATAAATTATTATTATCATCATCATCACAGCGTTACATTACTGTACACGTAGGCCAACGCAATGTGGCCGGTATCTCGACATCTTGTAACTGCAATAAGTACCAGTAAGCTGAGGATAATTGCGCAAGTACATCACTAGGATGCTCTGTTACCGTATGGTATCAGGTCTTGCAGACTGGCAGTTGCGTTGGTTTGGTAAAAGTGAAAGTGCTATCACGTGCAGTATAGTGCAGTGTTTCTCCTCCTCCACTGTCTCTCCTCCATCTTCTTATGTACCCAGTTTTTGGCGCCTGTCGAGTATATACCAATTCGGTACCGCTTGGGGCCGTTCCGCCAGGTCCTTTATTTGTGGTCGCTGCCTCACGCAGGTGTGTAAATACAAGGGGTTGTGATTGCACATCCAGCCACACAATGTGGCCGCAGTAGTTTCCTGCGGGAGGCAGGCCTGTGAATGGTTATTGCATGGAGCCATGGTAGTTCATTCTGACGCCCCCAAAGAAACTCGCTCGATAGATACATTCTGGATATATTGTCCCCCACCCCCAACACCGAAACGGCATTCTAACACATTCCCTTCACGGCAGCCTGTACCTTCTCGGTTCCATAGACCCTGCCGAGCACCTCTCTCAGTCCGACCCCCTTCCCCCCGCCGTCGCATAGCATCTGCCCGGGATCTTGCAGGTACAAACTAGATCTCCCAGTAGTTTCCGCCGTGAAGACCCTCTCGAGCGGGTAGAGTCCCAGCAGCATCCCCGGCAGTCGACCGAAAGCCTTCTGCGCTTCGGAGAAGATGCGCCATTCCGCTGGGTTGTCGATGTGTAGTAGGAGTGGCTTGGCGCCCTGGGTGCCGCAGAGCGCAGGGCGGAGGAGCGTGTACGAGTACGAGGCTTTGCTGAGGGCTTCCAGGTCCGCTGGTGGCGGGTTGGAGAGGTAGGAAGCCCATGTTGGGTCGGCGCGGACGAGCTCTTTGAGAAGGCTCGTGATCTGGAGTGGGCTGGACGAGGAGAGATGGCTACTGATGTAGGGGAGGAGCACGTCAAGAGCTGTGGATACTTCCACCCGGACATTTGTGATGCCGCGGGAGGAGAGGAACGCCCGCACCGCTGCCGGAAATGCGGTGGCCAGTTTGTCGTGGCGGGCACCGATCACTGCCAGCCAGGCCTCCACCTGGTGACGGGTGCAGTGGCCGGACGAAAATGCGGTCAGCACGGGTGCATAGTATTGGATCCGCGGGATATCCAGCGTGATCGTCGGAATAACTGAAGTGGAGAGGAGCGAGACGGTGTCCGCAATGGCGGAGCTGAGTCGGAGGAGAGCTTCCAGCTCGTACATCGTCGGGCTCGTGTCGTGCGGCAGAGGCGGACAATGGATGCTGTGCTCGCCGTGGGCGAAGCCGAGATGCTGCTGTGAAAAGAGGCAGATGCCACTGACGATGTGGACGGAGGTGAAATCCGTGAGTCTGTGGCTGGTCTTGAGCGTGGAGCAGCCCCGAGTCGAGAGGAAATGGCTGTTGTCATGGCTGTTGATGCCAAAGGTTACTTCGGAGAAAGACTTGATGTTGAGTGTGACCCTCTCCCGTTCGCCCCTATCCAGTCCAGCGGCGGGGTGGCTTGGACTTTGCGTGGGCATTTCCGAACACTCCACGCAGGCAGACCGGCCAACAACTGCCGCTGCATTGGGCCCAGAAAGGAACGAGAGCAACTTGTGCAATGCCTTCCGGTTCTTGAGTGCCGCTTTCGCACACGGCGCGTAGAAGTCATTCGCCAGAAACCTGGCCGTACAGTCCGGCAAGAAGTGGAAGTCACAGACAGTGCGGATCCGCTGAGGTGGCTGGCTGGGGTCGAGCTTGAGGTACCGAACCGTGGATACCTCCAGGTCTTTGCCGGAGTTCAGGACGGCAATGCAGTTAGCATTAGTGAGAGGGCGTGCTGAGTGTTGATGCTGTCCCACCGCTCCTACCGCTTGTGAACGGCCGATAGGCGGAGGAGGTGCGCGGATGCGTGGTGACGGTGGCGGTGTGGGAAAGGTTGGCAGATCCAACCCAGCACTCCTCTCGTGTTGCTCTGGCGCAGGGGCGGTCGGTGTGTCTTTGGCCGACGCAGCATCTGCAACGCCGCGGTAGACGGTAGTCATCTGTGCTGAAATGCGGCCTTCTCCCCCGGGCCCTGGGTCAGTCTGTCCATCGTGCTCCACCTTGAGGTGTTGAAGAAACCATACCAGGCGATGTAGAGGCTTTTCACCTCAAGAGATGCCACTCAAAGACGGTCAAACACGGCGCGGTCAAGAGTCCTGTACGATTCCGCAGATACGGCACTGGCACCGTCCAAGCTCCGCACAATACCAAAACCAGCTGCTTTATACTCCCAGTCTCCCAGAGCCCGCAGCAGCAGCGGGCAAGCAATACGCCGAGTCAATCGGTCACAAACACTTCGACTCGTTCTTGCGGGCCATGTCAGCCCTGTTGGGCGGACTGTTGGCCCTGCTGAGCGAAAATGCCGCCAATCTATGGCGCTTCCTCCACGGCCGGCGCTCTCAGTATCAAGGCGCCGAGCGCGGCGGATCTAATTCGAACGGAGGGACCGTGCAAGGCAGGATGCCGTCCGGATTACCTAACAGCGTGCGAGCTATTAGACACAGCCCAGTTGGAATTGCGCTGTCGTTCGTAGGCCATCCCGTCACTCTGTGCTGGTTGTTGCGGGACGAATCACGAGAGCACAATTTTACCCCGAATCCGTGGTTGGTAAGTGGACATCTGGCGGCCTCCCGTGCGGCCTCGAGCTCAACACATTCGCTGAGCGAATGGCGCGGCTCAGTCTTCTCTACAATTCCCGCTGCTTCTGTCGGGGTACACAGTTCAAGCACGGCTCGCGGTCAAGGGCGGGATTTCGCGTTCGAGTCTCAGACCACGGCCAGCCGTGCACAACGTGCCGATTCCTGTGTCGACGCGAACGGAAGGTCGGCTGCGGAGCGGTGTCTGGGGAGCTGTGCGTATCGATCGATATCTCTTCTCCACGAGCCTGATGCTCTTTCCCGTACTCCGGAGGAAGGAAAGGGCTGCCATCGGCCAACTGCAGCAGCGCTGCGGCTGCAACTCCCCTTGGGTGCTGTTTGAGCTGAATGCCATAGCAGCCCGTCTATATACGGCTTCGGTCACTCGTCGGCGCTTTGGAGGCCCGATTCGTCCAGGATCTCAGCGTGACCATCCGTTGTTCCTTCCGGTGGGGCTCCCAAAGGCATCTTGCGGCCAACCCGGTCACCGATCTAGGGACAATTCCTGTTCGCATAAAGTGCAGAAACGTGCAATGTGAGGCGCGTGTGTGGCTGGATCTGCATCCCTTATCCTCCGGCAATCTGTCAGCTGGCTTTCTCCGCAAGACTTCGGACTTTGTTTGGAGGTTCGCAAAATACTGCTCGCGGTGTGTGTCGAAGTGATGCAGGCAGCATTGCGTGCAGCTCGGCGAAAGCACCAAGCATCATCCGATGTTCTGATGGGGATGTGAATTCGGCAGTTGGTAGTGCGGGGGGGGGGAGATGTACTGCACGCTACCACCTCGGCGGCGTTGAACCTGGGGCCTGCGGTCTAATACAGGCAGAGGAAGGCGGATTCGATCGAGCCGGGCTTCGTCTGAAATGCTGCAGTGGGCGACCGATGCTGCTCAATGGCAGGCCGGACGTCGCATAAGGTGGAGCCAGGATGACAGTCCATTTCGGTTGAGACCGCCCCCCCGCCGACGGGCAAGGAGACTGTGGGGAAGACTGCAGACCTCTTCAACTGTTGGCTGCCCGAATCTTCGGGGTTGGCGGCTTCTTAATTGCCGCCTCGCAAAGTTCCGGCGAATCTCGCATGTCGCATCGCGCCAGCTTCCCCTCTCGATCTCAACAATTTTCCGGTATGGTGTGTGTGCGACAAGAAAGCCTTGGTTCTCGTTGGTCCAGACAGATTGTGCAGCGTTCCGGTGCCATCTCCCGTTGGTAGGGGGGCCGTTTCCAGTTCGTGGAAGCCATATCCGCCTATTTCCCCGCTACGCCCTGTGACCGCGGAGGGGCGGCCATGCCAATCGAGGTTGCACACATGCGGTGGATGGGCCGCGCTTCCTGGGCAAGATCGAAACATAGTCCTTCACAACCTGTCACTTCGAATAGCTCCCGTCCGATGGTCCCATACTTATCCAGTCAAAAAAAAAACTTGATCTGGTCAATCCCGCAGAATGGGAGGACATATGGACGAGTGATCTCTGGTGACCCCCGCTGTCCATCTGCATCCCGGTTCCCGACGTCTTCGCCGCCCGCACCATCCCCACACGCCCCGCAGAATCCAAACGTCCGTCCGTCCATTTATGTACATGCCTAGAAGCCCTAGTTTCCGCTGCGCTGGAACGGGACGATCGACGCTTCTGTACACGATGTTGACGTAGTACTGCCTTCCCGCGCTCGATGCGACGGCGACTTTCGGAGCGGAGCAAGCGGATCGGAGCGATGCAGGCAGGGGCCCCACCTTGGGATTTCGATTATCCACGCGGTGGCCGCGTGTATATGCATTTGGCGCTCTCAGCGGGGCAGATATCACGTGGCTGATCCGATCGACAGATATCGCACAACCCTCCGACGTTTCTTTGCTTTTTCTTCCCGAGAGAGGATTCCTCGCCACCACACACCGACTTGCTGTGACCGGTCAGCACACCGAGCACCTCTGGGGGGGCTGCCGAATTGTCCGCGCAGCTATCTTCGCATGCTCTCTGCATATCTATTGGCGGAGCGCAAGATCTTGACGTTGCGTAGATGGCGGACGCCTTCAGGTTGGTCTCCTGCCACGAAGCAAGCAAGCAAAGGCAAGCCTGCCCTACATACCACGGACGGAACAGAAGTCTCCGCCCACGTTCGACCTGCCAAAGTCGGGGTCTAGCATGCACACCACACGCCCATCTCTTTGCTGCGGGTGCGTCTGCAGCACCAGAAATCAAAACCATGGAGAACCAAAAAGAAGGCTCGAGATAGTGCTTACTATCCCTGTGGAGATACCTCGAGTGAAGGCCGGCGGCGCGATCGATCGCGGCGAAACAACTGACGAGCTCTGCTCTGTGTGCTCTGTGGAATGGGATGGACGGGACGGGGTGATCGGTGCCACTAGCGCCGGGCGATTTTGGCTGGCTGGCAGTGGCGTCGCGGGATTGGCTGGTTGTTTGATCTCCGAACCGCAGCCAGTGCCACGAGCGGTTGTGGGCGGAGCGAGGTCGGCGAAGTTGGTATGTAAAGTATGCAGACTAATCTGCACAACGGGAAAAACTTCTGCTGACTAACTAACTAACTGTCTGCGAGCCGGTCGGTTCGTTAGCTATCTGCATAGCTGTGGAAGTAAGCACGTATACATACGTACTTATGCCCCATGACTGGGCCTCTACTCGGTTCCAGATTTGGCTATTTCCTTCGTGGACGGCAGTAAATATACATAGAGATAACTGCAGTTTTCAGCGGAACCGGCCGGCAGCGGTAGAGCATCAGATAAGATGGGTAGACAGGAGCGCTGTCGGACAAGAGAGATCAGATCAACAGTAGAAGACTGCACGTGTTGGGCCCTGGCCCATGGAAATCCTTGCATGCGTCCATCTAGTCTAGCCGCAGAACGTCGAACTATCTACTACGATGCATAGACTAGCTTGCCCTGATCGGACGAGCCTTTTCTTTCTTTCTTTTTTGTTAGCGGGTATGTACAATGTAGATAGTAAAGCACGATGCTCGGAAGCTAACTACATAGATACATCTTGTACCCACAGAGAACTGCCGGGCTTGCTTGCCCCCCCCAAACATCGTGGGGGAACAGGATGGATGGATGGTTGGTTGGCTTTCCCGAAACAATGCCCCCGTCACCGTCCCACGCCTCCTTCGCTATCCGCCGGGATGGGGAAAAAGCACGCGGAGAGCAAGCAAAGCCGGAACAACCTGCATCGATAAAAACCAGTCTTGGGTCTCACAGAAGGTCGAATGGAGATCACCCACCCCCATCTCCCTGTCTCCTCTCCTCTCTCTCCTCCTCCTCCTCCTCCTCCTCCTTCTCCTCCTCCTCCCCTCACAAACCACACATACTATTCTACTGTATAGACTTTGAAGGGAGAAGTGGAAGCACGTCTACCTTGCTTGCGCCAAGCCTCTCTCTTGTTCGATCCCTCCCACATACATCCGTATCATTCACTCTCTCGACTGCTCGATCCTCTCTTGTGCCCCCTGTGAGCATTGCTCGAATCGTTGAATATTCTCCCGGAAAAAAAGCCCCCCCACAAGACGAATCGTCGTCATGCCCCAAGCAACGTCCATCGATGCGGACCTCGGCCGCAAATCGATAGACAAGAAACATCTACCACCCAGTGACCCGGAACTGTTGTCAATCGATGTGGACGCTGTTAAACTAGCAGGTGCGAATTGCCCTTTCCCCTTCGTTCCGCTTTGGATCATGCGTTGCCGTCGTGTTAAGATTTCGACTCGAGGCAACGCGAGGGGCACGTGCGGGGCGTCAATAGCACATGGGCTATCGATACGGCGGGGACATATCACTGACAGGGCGCGCTCTGCTCTTTCTGTAGAGATGGGCTACAGCCAGGACCTGGAGAGGAACTTTAGCAAATGGTCCCTGCTCGGTATCTGCTTCGCGCTGACCAACTCGTGGTTCGGAATCTCGGCGTCGTTGGTCACTGGTATCAGTTCCGGCGGTCCGGTCGTCTCCGTCTACGGGATCATCATCATCACCTTCATAAACAGCTGCGTCGCCGTCTCGCTGGCGGAGCTGATCTCGGCGTTCCCGAACTCGGGCGGCCAGTACTTCTGGGCCAGCGTTTTGGCGCCTGCCGAGTGGTCGAACGTGCTGGCGTACTACACGGGCTTCATCGGCTATGCCGGAAGCATCTTCACCTGCGCCAGCGTGGCCGTGTCCATCGGCTCCTCGTTGATGGGAATGATCCAGATCAACAACCCGGGTTTGTGAGAGCCCCCACCGATTCGTGGAGGAGGCGGCGGCGGCGGCGGCGGCGGACGGCTAACAGGAAGCCCAGGGTGATCGAGCGGTGGATGGTGTTTGTTGCCTACCAGCTTTTCAACTTTGTCGCGTACCTCTTCAACTGCTACGGAAAGACTCTGCCGGCCCTCGGCAACCTGTTCCTCTACGTGTCACTCGTTTCATTCATCACCATCACCATCACGGTGCTGGCCAAGGCGTCGCCGAAGCGGGAGGCCAAGTTCGTGTTCGCCAACTTTGTCAATAACACCGGCTGGGAGTCCGGTGCGATCGCCTTCATCGTTGGACTGATCAACCCCAACTGGTCCTTCTCGTGCCTGGATTCTGCCACCCATCTGGCCGAGGAGGTCCCCAGTCCCGAGCGTAACATCCCCTTCGCCATCATAGGAACCGTCGCCATCGGCTTCGTCACCTCCTTCCCGTACGCGATCGCGATGTTCTTCTCGATGCAGGACCTCGACGAGCTAGTCAACACTCCCACCTGGACCCCGATCATGGCTCTATACTTCCAGGCCACCAAGTCAATTCCCCTCTCCACCTTCCTCGAATTCCTCATCTGCTTCACTGGGCTCGGCTGCCAGATCGCTTGCCACACCTGGCAGGCCCGCCTATGCTGGTCCTTTGCGCGCGACCGCGGTCTCCCCGGCTCGCGCTACTGGTCGCTGGTCAGCCCGAGGATGGGAATCCCCTTCTACGCCCACACAATGTCCTGCATCGTCGTCGGCATCTTGGGGCTATTGTACATAGGATCCACAACCGCCTTCAACAGCATGGTGACGGCGTGCATCGTCCTACTCTACATCTCGTACAGCATCCCAGTCGTCCTCCTGCTGATGAAGGGCCGCGACAATATCAAGCACGGTCCGTTCTGGCTGGGAGGCTTCGGCCACTTCTGCAATTACGTGCTCCTCCTGTGGACCGCGTTCACGCTCGTGATGTACTCGTTCCCCTACGCCAAGCCGGTGACTGCGGGGAGCATGAACTACGTCTCGGCCGTGTACGCGGTCACGTTCGCGATCATCACGGTCTACTGGGCGGTGCGTGGCAAGAGGACGTTCCGCAGCAGGGAGGAGCGGGAGGGGATTGTGAATACCATTCCGATGCCGCTGTAATTAGACAGTTAGACGGTTTTGGCGTTGGGGAGAGGCGGGTGCATGCAATTTTTTTCCCCGCCCGCCCAGTTTTTTTTTTATATATAGTTTTTTTGTTTTTTACTTCACCTCCCGTGGTAACGGCTCATCTTTCTCCTCCTTTCCCGCCCCCCTCCCGAAAGATGGCCCTCGGAATTTTTGTCGTTACTGTACATACAATTGCAGGTATATACCCCACCCTTAGCACACAGTACTTAGCTTGATTGGATTGGATTTGGGAGGTGGATCTCCTCTGTTGTTGTTTGTTCTTTGCTAGGGGCGGGGGGCTCTGGCTGTAGTTGTTAGTTTGGCTGGCTGGCTGCGTTGGGTTTTTCATTCAACATGTGGGGTGCGCACGCAGAAGGAAGAATCGAGAAATGGGTTGTAGTAATAAACAAATGAGGTCCTTGCGATTTTCAAAAAGTCCTATTGAAGAACCTCCACACCTTCTTCGCCGCCTCCTTGCCCACCAGCTTCGCGATCTCGCTCTCGTCCATGTTGCTCAGCTCGGTCAGGTTTTCGACGGCCAACATGACGAAGCGCGCGTTCTTGCCGTTGAGGCCCGGGATCGCGCGGAGCATCTCCTGCGGCGCGTTGTTGTAGCAGCTGTCGGGGTCCTCGCCGGGCTCGAGGCCGACGGCGACCGCGGTGTCGACGTCGGGCTCGGGATGGCCGCGCTTGAGCTCGTCAAAGATCTCGGCGGTCTGGTGGGGGCTGCTGCTCCAGACGAACGAGAGCTTGGGGAACGCGATGGCGAGGAGCACGAGCTTGGCCTGGATGTCGTCGCCGCCGCCCGCTGCGGCGTCGGCGACGGAGGCGGGCGTGGCGGCGGCCGAGAACGGCTCGAGGCCGAACGACTGGTCCTTTTCGAACTCGATCAGTACCATCGGCTGCGCGTACGACGCGCACATGGCCTCGCACTGGGCGTACAGCCGGCCGTTGCGGAACGACGCGATCAGGTCGCGGATCGACTTGCGCTCGACACAGATGCTCGGCGTCAGGATGTAGTCGCCCACCGTCAGCGTGACGGGCACTAGCACCGCGCCGCGCGCGTCTAGTAGCGACGGTAGCGACGACCGGAACTCGCGGATGTCGACGATCACCCGCGGCTGCTCGGCCGTGGCCGCCAGCTTGCCGCCGCCCGCGAGACGCGTGTTCGTTATCGTCCGTAGGAGCGTGTCTTGGTCCGTCTCTGCGCCGGCGTCGGTGGCCAGCGTGACGGCCATCGACTGGTGCCGGTGTCAGTGACTGGAACAGCCGGATCTGGGGAGGGGAACGTACGCCTCTCTCGTCGATCAGTTTGGAAAAGGCATCCTTCTCCCGTCGCACGGCGCTCAAAAACCGCTGCTCCTCCGCGGAGCCGCCGTAGTAGAGGAAGTAGACCTTCACCTGGCGATCATTGTGCGAGCTTCGATACACCTGTTACACACCGAACCAAGTCACTATCGATCACTCTCATATTCCGCACCCACACCCGCAACAGCGACAAACCTCGACCCGTCGCACAAACGCCGCATCGGGATTGTACATGACGATCCATCTTGGCCTCAGCTCCTCGAGCAGTCGGTCGTCCATGTCCCCGCTGAACGGGTGCACGACCACGAGGTTCTTGAGCTCGAACAGCTCGTAGAAGTCCTCCATGTGTTCCAGCGGGTCGACGGCGATCTCCTGTTTCGCCGCCGCTTCCTCTGCCGTCGGTTGCAGGCTCTGCCACAGCGTCGCCATATGCGCCGCCTGTTCTTCGCAGGGCTGGCCGTCTCGCGAAGAAGGGGTGCTGTATCCGCCACCTCGCATCCGCCGACGTTTGTTCGCTGGTGCTCTCCCGCGGAAACTCTGGACCGGCGTTTGCATCCGCTTCTGATTCTGCGCGCCCGCAGTGCTCGTGCCACCACCGCCGCCGCCGCCGCCGCCGCCGCGGTTCGCCTCGTTGTACGCCGCCTTGAATCTCGCAAGGTCCCGTTTCCAGGCGAGATACCCGCGGAGTCTCCTCCGCATCAGGTATTTCGCCGAATGGGTGACCCTGCCGCCCTCTTTCTCCTTCTCGTCATCGCCGCTGTCGTCGTCATCCCCCTCCGCACCCTCGCCCTCGCCATCCTCAGCGGGCCGGTTGACGGTCTGCAGGTACTCCCTGAGCTGGCGACACTCCTTCGCGTCCGAGCACATGACGAGCACCGTCCCGTTGGACCCGTAGCCTGCCAGTGGATCCGTTATCGCCTCCCGTTCGATCTCGTCCAGGATCCCCGAGAGCGTCGCCCACTTTGGCAGCTCCTCCAGCACCGGCGACAGTGTGGGCGGGATGGACGCTCCCTCGTCGTTTCCGCAGCTTTTTGGCACGGTGCCGACGTAGGCCCTCCTCTTCGCGGTTGCGAATATCGTCTGCGCCTCGTCGAGGTATAGCCAGGGCGACTGGCCCACCTTCGACGCTCCCAACCCCCCGGCGCCAGTGTTCTGCGTGGCCAGGATGCCCTCGAGGTACTGGTGGAAAGTGACGGCGTCGTACGTGACCAGATACGCGAGCATGTCCCTGAGATCCTTGAGGTCGCTGACGATCTGTCTCGTCTTCCAGCTCACGCGGTGCCAGACGGGGTCCAGCTGGCGGCGGAGGGTGACGTCGAATGCGCGGTGCAGCGTGGCCTCGACATTCCAGTCGTCCATGTCGATCTCGCGCGCGTTGCCACCCTTGCGCAGCTCCGACAGCGAGGACTCGATGCACTGCAGGATCGCGTTCTGGATGTCCATCATCGCCGGCGTGAGCGGCACGTCCAGCTCGATCACCTCCGCAGTCTTGCTCTCGAGCGAACCCGCGACCGACACGTGGAAGCGCGGGTAGAGCGTGGGCGTGCGCAGGTGCAGGTTCCGGAGCATCGTCGACAGCGGCGAGAAGCCCGACGAGAACGCCGTCGGGTTGTCGGAGAAGGCCTTGATGAAGCCGGACTTGTTCTTGCGTCTGTACACCCGCAAGATGAACGCCTCGAGGGAGGTAGCAGTCACCCTGCTCGCTGTCAGCTCCTCACCACCACCGCCGCCGCCCATACCTACCGATCCGCATGCAAAACTACCACGCCCGTGATCTTATCCGACGGAATATTATCTGCCCTCACCCGCCCCCCACCATCCTCATCAGCCTCACCCCTCATCCCTCATCCTCCCCCCTCCGCCCGCCAAAGCCGACGCTCACCCGTCAATAGATCCACAACCAAGATCCTGCTCGTAACGGCCATGACGCCACCGCGCTCGTAGGTCTTCCTCCTGCCAGCGACGCCCATAGCCTCGGTGTTGATGACCCTGAGCCCTCCGCCGCCGCCGCTGCCGCCGGCCTCGGCCATCGCCTCGCCGATCCAGTCGGTCTCGGCTTCGCTCGCATTGACGAGGAGGACGAGGTTCTCGCCGGCGACATCGTACGCGTGCAGCAGGTTCGTAACTATCCGGAGCAGCCCGAGTCCGCGCGCCAGGATAAGCAGCGCGTCGGTCGTGAGCAGCGTCGTGAAGATCTCCTGTTGGTAGGGCTGGAGGAGGGAGAGCGAACACCCTCCGGGTTAGTTGTGGGGTAGCAATGGGCAACGGGGGAGAAAGGGCGCGCATATACGAGAGGGAGAGATATTTTCACGGCCGAAGATGGGCCCGAGGACGCTAAATCCGCCGTAGGTGTCGTCGTCGAGGCCATTGCGAGTGTCTGTGTGGTGAAAATGAGTTCTGCCCCCAAGCTACAGCTCGACGCGTACAATAGTAAGTGTGGTGTCTATGTAGTTAAGTTAGGGCGTGACGTCGCGATCCGCCAAGAATGGGCTCAGTCACCACATCATCAATCATCACCATCATCACCACCATCAGAGTGCGGGGATCCCGCGCGTTTTTCGTAAATACCCCCAGATTCTAATAGACGGAAACATAAAAAACACAAAAGGCCCCCCTCCCCCTCCACGATATATACGGGAAGTAACTAGTTAAGTCTCATTCCAGAGAGAGAAAGATACGAAAAAGTGAATAGAAAAAAAGAGAGAAAAAAGTACACAGGTCCCCTTAAACGCCAGTAACATTGCTGTGCAGACTCCAATCAAACCTCCCATCCCCCCAACCAGATATAGGGAAAAAAAACCCCCCTCCTCCAGCCAATCCAGCCAAAAAAAAATCAGTCGGTAGAATTATTTCTCAACGTCCGGTTCTCGCCGCCATCTTGCGATGATTCTTGACATGCATCCGCATCCCTCGGCTCGGTCCGCTCACCAACGGTGGATGGTGGTGCCGCGACGGAATTATCGGACGACGTTTGGTCGGCATCCCCCCAGCCAGCATTACTGGTGGGCAAGAACCCCGGAAGTCCCATCTTTCCACCGCCACCGTTCTTGTTGTGACTCGGCCCGGTGGGGTGATGGTTCGAGAAGCCGCCGGAAAAGATGCTGTTGGCATCCTCGTCTTCGTACTCCTCAAAGTCCCCGTTCTGGCTCAGCGCCGCGCTCAGACTCTGGTATTTCCCCTCCGACGCGGCGTTCCCACTCGCGCCCGAGATGGATCCCGCGCGCGAGAGTGCACCATGCGGGCTCGGCAGGATGCTCTCCGTCGGCAGGATCGAGAATATCTCGCCATTGTCCCCCGGGTTGTTGCCGTAGCCAGTGTTGAACGGGTCGGCCGCACGGGTCATCAGCTCTTCGAGACCCCCAGACGAGTCCCAGCCCTTCTGTGCGATCTTCTCGAACACCTCGATTTCGGCGCGGACGACGAGCGCTGAGTAGTCGAGGACCTTCACCGAGGTTTCCTGTGAGAGGTCTAGTGCTGTCCGGTAGTGGCCGTATTTGAGGTTCTCCAACTCGTCGATCTGATACGTCAGATCCACGAGCGCACTTCGGAATGCGGACAAATCTATCCTTCCAACGTCAGCCCATCCCCAACACACACACACACGCATGCGCCCCCCGGTGGAAATGTGCAACATACTTCTCTTCTTCTGCCGCGCGAGCCTGAGGTGTTGCTGCTCCCTTTTCCTAAGTTCACGGCTCTTCGCCTCGGCCTCCTTCTTGTACCGATCCTCGTTCTCGGCGTTCTTCTCTTTGTAACTATCCAGTTCGTGCAGCAGCGGCACCTCGAAGCCGCGATACACGCTTTCCGAGAGGATGTGCATATTGCTCGCGACGAGGTACTGCAATCCACCAGCGCCCATCATGCCGTCGGCATTATCGCCGGCACCCTTACCTGCCGTTCACATCAGCCTTCTCCTTGTCTCTCCGCGCAGTAACTGTGGGGAGAGGGGGGGGTGGACATACATCTCGCACAAGTTTCCAGCGCAGCTCCAAACGCGGACGCCGATTGCGCCAGGACGACGAGGGCCTTCCGGTAGGCCTTCGCGGCATCGGCGAGGGTCTCGTAGGCGGCGATCGACGCCTTAACGTCCGTCTGGGTCAGGAAGTGGCCCGGCAGCGGCGGCAGCGGCGGCGCCGGCAGGTTTATGGAGCCCGCTGGCAGCGTCGTCGAGGCGAACGAGCGCGGCGGCGACGGCGGGATCGGCGGTAGGAACTGTGCGTGCGGGCTCGACGGCACCGGCGAGGAGGCCATCGTGCGGGCAGGCAGGAGGAGAGCTACTCTCGAGGGTAAGTGGAGAGCGAAGAGGGAGAGCGGCGGCCGGCTGCCGCGTCGAGTTGACGTGGGGGGTTTCTTTGGCTTGTCCCTTGAAGGGAGGGAAGAGGGGAGGTTTGTCGCGCCCGATGACGGAGAGCAGGGGACGAGCGTAACGTAACGCAAATTATCGGCAGAAAGGTTCACGAGAAACCTCCGCCGGAGGGTTTTTTTGGTGTAATATCTTATTTTTGTGGTACTAGATCCTTTCAATCACCCTTCCTCATAAGAACGTTTTCGACATGCAAACACAAAATTGATGAAAAAACTCGAAAAGAGAAGCCGGCAGGAGGATCGTTGAAGTGAGATGGATGGAGTTTGTATGTGCAGTATGTTGGTAGTTGGTGCATATGTAGGAGAGTAGGCAAGTGGAGGTGGGAAAGTGGGCAGCGGCGGAGGGAGCTCTTTTCCGTGCTAGACTCACGGAGGGGGAAAAGCAACACGGTTTCATGACCACCGTTGCGTGTCTGGTGCGACAGCGAGCGTGCCCCTCCCATCACACGCACATACCCAGAGATGAGTCTATGTATGTATGTACACACGGCAGCGCAGTAGCGGTCGCTTCCACTCGTGTGTTCCGCATGCGCTTCTTTCTCCGCACAACTCCGTTTCTGCTCTTTCCGGCAAAAACCAGCATGCCAGTGACGCCGCGCACGGAGCGCTGAGAGATAACGTGCGAGATCCCTTATCTTCGTATCTTTCATTTATGAACAGACATATAGAGAGCTAGTTAGCGATGATCTTATTATTTTCCGGCCGCACGCAATTCCACCCCGAACGCAGCTATCGAGTAAACCGGCAGCAAGATGTAAACATTGGTTACCGAGTGTGCGCGGGAGTGAAGTGGAAGCCCCGAAAGTAGGCACCACGGGACGAAAGCTCTCACTAAACAATTAAGGGATACCGCAACACCAGCGATGGACCCTCCGACAGTTACCAAAAGCACGGCGCAAATCTTTGGTATATTCCTCAGTTCTACGCAAAGAGCCAACAGAAACAAAGGAAAGAAGCGTGTCAGACGGTGCAGCAGCAACACCCATCCCCGAACCCGCTTTCACAAGCCAGAGGAAAGACAAGGCCAGAAAAAAAAATCAAACTCCGCTTACACCCCCCCACTCCCGGAAACGCAAAAGGAAAACAGCGCAAAACAATGAGAGAATAGGAAGAAGAAACGGCCAGACATTAGGAAGTTTGAGAAAAGGAAAATGAGATTCGTCAGAGTGTGCGCTTTTTGAGCTGGTTCATCGTCTACTCGAGGTGCCTAACTATCTAGCAGCTAAATGGGTAGGCACATGCCGAAGCCGGATTTATATGGCCCTCGCGGTTCTACCGTGGTGGCTGGCACGGTTCGACAGCCGGGAGCGGCGCGATCCCGCACGGCCGCAGGTGAGGAATGAGATGATGACGTTCAGAACGTTTGCGATACCTGTGAGAGGGGTTTGGTCAGTAAACGGGTCGAGAAGGTGCAGTGCAGTGCAGTGCAGTGCGAGCACAAACCGTTGATGATAGCCTTGAGGATTCTGGCGGTGCCGTCGATGATGCCGCTAAGGGCATTGCCAATAGCGCGGAAGACGGACTTCATCTGTTTTAGCTATTAGTATAAGAATAGGCGGAGTCGACAGCAGCAGCGAAGGTGATGCAACGTACGCAGGAGACGACAGCGCCCATGACGATTTTTTGGGTGGTTTGTGGGTTCGGAGAGGTGTTGTGTCGTAGAGGGGATGGTTGGGGGATGTGGTTGGTGATTGAAGAGTTATGATAGTTGTCGAACGGAGGGAGGAGTTTGTGGATTGGAAGAGGATGGTGGTTTTGTAATGGAGGTGTTTGTGGTTGTGCTTGTTGGCGAGAGACGTTGAAAAAGACGGAGTCGACGGCAGGTATATAAAGGGGTTTTTTTTCTCGATTACTACGATATGTTCCCGTTCAGGATTCTACTCGAACGTCATTGGGGAGCGAAGATACTTCGACGATCGCTTCCTTGGTTTGCCGCGATTTTGTGTGTGAAGAGCAGGAAAGATGAGGTAGTGATGACGTCAAATGCACAGCAGAGAAAGCGATGATTGGAGGATCTTGCCACTGGCTATACCCCCAATCACACGGGGATTGGATGAGACCCTCCGCCGCCCCCCGCCCGAACATGAAGCCTATGTATCATCGTGCGGAGAAAGTTGTCACTTGCACGATCCATCCACCGCCTTCGTGGGCGCTCCGCGACATGACGTATCAGAGCAGAGTGCAGAACCCAGCGCAAGCGAGAATGTACCGTTGATGTCCGATCCCACGCACTACACAACTGCGTACGCTCTATGTAGGCTATCTCCATCTCACGGCGCCGCACCGTCAATGATGTCTTGCTCGCTTCCTGCGTGCGAGCTGCACTCTGTGTAGATATCTAGACTATCTAGATAGCTGCTCGCACCACGGGTTCCCCGTTCAAGTAGTTAGCGAGTGCCTAGCCCCCTTTGGTAGACTTTTTTTGGGGGGTTTAATCATTACTCGCATGCGGTCTGTCTAGATCAGCCTCTGGCAGATTGGTACAATAGTACTCATTAGCCCACGAGGCGTTCGGCCGGCTGGTGATCCCGTTCGCACGGCCATGGCCTGTCTCGCAGCCTGGTGTCTCTGTATCCGTATTCCGCAGCGCCCTGTGTGGATTCCGGCACTCGACTGTGCAACATGCTGCGGACAATCATGGCTCGGAAGACCTCGCGAGAAGCGGATGGTCGCCGCGCTTGCAATATGTAGAGTGGTCGCGTGCTGCAATTTGCACGCAGGTGTTTCTGCAGAGTATATACAGTACCTACACGACGAGACAAATCAGACCCGTCCAGAGCCCATTCTCTCGATCCCATCGGCGGGCGCTATGCAGGAGGATGGCGTGAAGGGATGGGAACTTTAAGCTTACATACATTGCGACGGGACGGCTGCCGGGCGGGGTACTCTATCTACATTCGTACTAGTCTAGGGTGGCGCGATCATCACGGTTGGCTGAGCGGTGGGCACTTCTGCCATATACGCAAGCACGCCACCTGCGCCCACCGGCGCCATGCACATCCTCCGCCCCCTCGCAAACCACGTACACACCCCAACCCGCTAGCACCGGCTCCAGCTCCTCGCGCAGGACTTGTCCTCCGTTGCCTTGGCAACCGCAACGCGAACAGGTGCACTGAACTCGCAGGAGCCAATCCGTCGCGTGTGTGTTGCTGCACGGTACGAGTGATATCGCGTGTTCCGCACGGTGGAACCAAAAAAGACCCTTTGGTGTGTGGCTTAGAGACCTTGCATAGGAACTGAAAGCGAGAAGCCCAGTGCTGGCTGCGAGCTAGATACATGAACTAACTACTAGGGGCACGTGGGGCTTTCTGTCCGTATACTCTATGTACTATACTCTCGAACAGTTGGCGCCTCGGGTCATTGACATCAAGGGGGCCGGCAGATTAGGAACCCCCCCCATGAAGCAATGCGACACTGCGCTTCGTCCCCGTCACTCGCCCTCTCTGGGCTGGCCATTCGCCCCAACAGCCTCACAACTCCTACCGGCAAGTCATCACATCTCACGCCCCCGTACTACACAGCCTATATGCACCCACACATTGAATGAAGAAAGTATCATGAAATGTAAGGGAATATATCGTGGGAAGTCAACGGCACGAACCGGAAAAATTCGAAACACCCGTAACAAACAAACCAAAACCCGAGAACATAAGAGACGGACAATAGGAAAAATCGCTCCACATCAGATCAATGCATCTATCACCCTAGGTCTGCCCCCCTCGCGCGCACATGGTGCCGAATATCTCAAGGTAAGGGAATACCCTCGTATTCATTGTATCCCAAGGCCAGGTTCATGTTCTGCAGACACTGCGTGGCGGCACCCTTGAGGAGGTTGTCGATGGTGGCGCAGACGACGACGCGCATGCCCAAGGAGTGAACCCCAAAGCCTCCGATTTCCTAGTCACTCGGATTAGTCCGGCTCAGTCTGTTGATGTGGAGAAAACTCACCACTCCGTGCTTTCCAGAGATGTTCTTGACTAACGGGGCCTCTCCCACGACCTTGATCAGACGCTCGCCGGCATAGCGGTCCTGGTAGAGATTACGGATGTCACGCGAACTCATCTGCTTGTTGAGCGGGATGTTGATGGTGTGGTGGATTCCCTGGAACCAGGAGGCAACGTGTGGGATAAAGCCGACTGAGACACCGAGCTGAGCGCCAATCTCGCGCTCGTGAATGTGGTCGGTCAGCGAGTACGGCATCAAGTTGTCACGGAGCTGCTCGACGTTGTTCTTGGATGAGGGCTTGGTTCCGGCGCCAGAGTAGCCAGATACACCGAAGATCGTTGGGTCGCCCCCGAGGTAGGGGACCAGCGGCGAGATGCCCAGCTGCGCAGCGGTGGCGTAGCATCCGGGGTTGGAGATACGGGTGGCCTTCGCAAGCTTCGACCGTGTAACCAGTTCTGACCACCAGTTAGCAGTGATTTACGAACGCAATTGTGATGCGAGTATACCAGGCAAACCATAGGTCCAGTCCTCCGAGAACCTGTAGTCCGCGCTCAGATCCACAATCACGCTCTTTTCGGTTCCGGCCTCGTCGACGGCGTCCACGAAGGGTTTGCAGACGCCGTTGGGCAATGCCATGACCCAGCAGTCAACCTCGTTGTTCTCCTCCATCCGTCTAATATCCTCAACTCCGAGGTTCTGGTAGATTATATCCTTGCTAGTGTAGCCCTCAAGCTTCTTTCCCGCAAGTTCGCGAGACGAAACGTGAGTGAGCTCGAAGTTGGGGTGCGAGTTCAAGAGACTGATGAGCGCCTGGCCGGTGTATCCACGCGCACCGATGAGCGCAACCCTGGAAGGCTTTGTGTTGGAGGCATTGCCCTTGCCCATTGGGGGGTTGGGGTTGGTGGTGGCAAAACCGCGGCGTCCAGAAACGTGAACTCTCTGCGTGGATCCGCTGAGGCGGGGGCGGGCCGAAATAGAGAATCCACGAGCCTGTTGCTTGGTGCCGGTAACAGAGTTGGAGAAACCGCTGCTGGCAGCACCTCCGACGCGATCACCGATGATGGCGGTGACCTCCTCGGGCGACTCAGCGCCGTACCAGAACAGCACCTTACCGCCGTGGGCGAAGCTGCCTTGCGCTTTGTCGAAGTGCCATCCCAGGTTCTCGTCACCTTGCTCTACGCTCCACACGAGCTTAGAGTAGTCCCGCTTGACGGCGTTGAAAACATTGTCCGCGACGTTGCCGAGCCAACCAGCCTTGGTGGAAGTGAAGGTGTCCAACACGGCGGGTGCGGACCCCTCGCCGGGGAAGACAACGGCCAGAACATCAAGCGGCTCATCGGCATACGCCTTGAAGGACTTGGACTCGAGTTCTCCGAGATAATGGCCACCATCGGCTTTGGCGCGGATCAACACCTCCCTCAATTTCTCCCTATTGGAGAACTCTTTCAGACTGGTCTTCGCGGTGAGCTTGTGGCCCCTGCGGATCATGGTGCCGGCTCCGGTATCCGTAAAGAGTTCCTTCTGGAGGTCGTCGGTGTGAATGATGGCCACGCTGGAAGTGCGGGGAAGACTGTCCAAGAGCTCCTTGATCTCCTTGATCTTCAGCCGTGTGCCGTATCTGCACCACCACTGCGACATCAAGTGGTCGTACTCTTCGTCCAAGTTGATGGTGGAGATCTTCTCGTTGGTCTCCCCGTTGAACAAACCACCCTTCTCAGATAGGTAAACGATTTTGAGGGGCTGCAGGGCACGAGCCAACTCCCCAGCCGCAACATCGGCATTGACGTTAAGCAGCTGACCCTCGGGGGTCTCGGCGGTAGACGTGAGGATAGGAAGACAACCAGCCTGGATGGCGGCCTCAATGGGGTTCTTGTTGACCTTTCCGATTTTACCAACGAACTGGTACTTCTCACGATCCAGGTAGTCCGCCTCGAAAACACCGGCGGTAATGGGTCTCGCACGTACGCCCATCTTCTCCAGTGCCTCGACGAGCTTCAGGTTCTCATCGAGGAACAGCTTCCTAGCAACGGCAAGCGTCTTTCCATCGGTGACTCGGATTCCTTCCTCGAACTGTGGCTCGACGCCGGCGTCTTCAAGGAGCTTGTTGAGCTGAGGACCGGCCCCGTGGACAACGACGGGGTAGAGTCCCACGTGGTTCAGGAATGCTAGAGACGAAGCGAGGGATTCGAGGTGCTCGGTGATGATGGCACCGCCGACCTTGATAACAGCGAATTGCTGGGACTGCACCGATGTGAAGTGGGAGAGATACTGCTCGACCTCGCGCTTGGAGCCGATGTTGTTGAGGAGCTGGATCACCGTAGAGCGGGTCGATAACGGGCTACTGCCCGAGGCGGAAGTAGAGGCGAATGCCGTGCACCGTCTCAATGGGGTGGTAGCGGCGATGGCGGCAACACTGGGTCTGGCGGTGCGAAGTCGTGCCGGGGTGGAGCGAAGGCCCCGACCGGTGCAACTGCGGAGGGCGGAAAGCATTATCATATAACAGAACGAGTTGAAGAGCACAGGGCGGATGACTGAGTGGGTGATGAGACGAGATGGAAAAACGACACGCGAGCACTGATTGATCTAACTAGCCAATCCACAGCAAGTAATCAGATGGGCCCAGTAGAAAGAGGGTCAAGTAGGAAGGAAGATGGCGCAAGAAAGCTGGCCAGAACAGAGCGGCGGCGGGGACGACGACGCGGAATATATAGGACGATTGGTAGATATCTCACCGACCAAGTGCCCACAGGGAAACGTGAGCTAGAAGCTAAAAGTAACCAGAGAACCGAGAAGGCCGCCCAATCGTGACACCTCCGAGACAACGGCAGCGGTACTCTCCGAAAGCCTGAGAAGTTACTGAATATCTCGAGGTGGTTGTATATTCATGCGATTCTCCGATGCCTCCTGATTCTTGTGAACGGATATCAGCACAGAAAAAATAGAAGAGACGCGGCGGAGTGCAAGGTTTTGCAGGGGTCTCTCAAAAAAATTTCTGCTGCGCTTCTCCGCCCCCCAAGTCCGGCCGATCTGCAATGACGTGAAATAGAACCAAAGAGGGAAAGATGCAGCGAAACATGAACACCGAATCAGAGTCGTCCGTCGTGCCGGGCGACAATATGACTTGGAGGTCCCCGGCGCTCATCTTGAGATCCTGCCGGGGTGTTCGGCGACCGAGGTCGGTCCGATGGCTTACTATATCTACCAATCTCCAAAAAAAACACACGAACCGACTTACGAAACAATACCACGCCATAAGAATACACAGCATTTTGCGGTCAGATCAATTGAAGCCCATGGCAGGTCGCTAGAGAAGAGCAAAAAAAAAAAAAATACTGGCCGCCTTACAACCGCGTCACCGTGAAAGTTGTCCTTTGCCGGGAAACCTGACTGCAAGGCACATTGATCTACTATGTGCAAGTCAAGCAAGGAGACAGGGAAAACAAAGGCGCCTTCATCAGATAAAGCAGCCGTGCAACGAACAAAAGGAAAGTCATACGCGAAAAGACATACGCGAAAAGAAACATCAAACGTAAAAGGTACACCAAGGGAAACCCAGAAGTTCGCCATTCCGCCTTCCCACCATCCCCACCATTATCTACCCCTCGATGCTGCCGAAACAAGGCATTGTATGATCTCGTGAATTGCTTTGGCGGGTCTAACAGGTGTATACCCCTCCCTTCCCAGTTCACGGGATACTTTATTTGCCGTTGCTGTGGACAACTGTATTAGCCCGAGATGCTCGATCTGGGTAGTAACAGAGAGTTACAGACGACTTACACATGTAGAACCACCGGAACGATGATGATCACCAGCAGGATGATGATTCCGACGGCTATGCACATACGCATCTTCATGTCTTTCCACCACATCTGCTTTCGGACCCTGTTGGCGCCGCGACGGAATCCCTGGGCAGAGACAGCCAGGTGGTCTGTGAGTCGCATGTTCAGTGACCATCTCGGAATAAAATACCCCGCTGCAAGCGGGAGGTGGTGATCCAGGAGCCAGTCCTCCTACGTACCAGTCTTGTCCTGGAGACTGTCGAGTCTGGCGCCGCGGTCCGCGACCTTGTTGATGTTCTCGCGCATGATACCGACAGTGTCATCGATTTGCTACACCGTGGCGACGTTTCGCGTCAGCACAGTCCTCCATCCAAAAACAAGACAACCTAGCGAGGTCAGGCTCATATGGTGTTTCGAGATCACGATCGCGGTATTTTGTGCGGGGCGCCATCTCCCCCAGCCATCTGCAACCCCGGCATATTGCAGCGGTGAGCGATGTAGCTTCTCCGTGAGCAGAATTCTCATGGCACTGCTCTCGTAGTTGTTTGTCGATGTCGGTGCGACCCTCTCGGGTGCTGCGCCGTGAAGTGGCGAGCGCAGATTTCATCCGTAGCCGACAAGAGCAAAGGGGGCCAACGGCATCGCAACTCGACCAAACCCAAACTTGCCATCATGACCACAACCAGAAGCGACTAACACGTGGTAGAGCGGGGAACGAACCTGCTGAATAGCCGCAGTCCGCTGGTTGCCTGGCTGGCCCTGAGCGTTGCCGGCACCAGCGTTGCCGCTGGGGATGTATGGGTCGTAGGGCTGATCGGCCATTGTTCAGAGTGATACGCGAGGCGGTTGGTAGAGGTAGTGGGTGGGTAGGTGAAGAGTTGACGACAGATCGGAGTCGTTAAATTCGTTTAGTCGTTAAGTGGCAAAGGGAAAGTTGTGTTCGTGATAGAGTGGTGGTAGTGGTGGTGGTGGTAGTAGTGGTGGTGGTGGTGGGTGGTGGTGAGAAGCTGGCGAAGTGGTTGCTCGTGGCTTGGGGGGTGTTTTCGATGAAGCAAGTAAGCACAGACCAGGCAGGTGTGAGTTAGAGCGGAAGGTTGCTTTTGGTGTTATGACAACCGGGAGATTAGACGGGTTTAACGTTTGAGGTTTGTTCAAAACAGCTTTTGAATGGAAACTCCTAAGCGGGAGCAGAGCGAGAAGAGGAGAATGGAAGAGAGGAGGGAAAGGCGAAGAAGAGAAAACAGAAAGATTTTTTTTGGTTTTGTTTTCGATTCAAATCCGTTCAAGATGGTGGGCTCAGGGCTATTTCGATAGCTGACGACTACAACGAGTGGCAATGCTCGCTTGATCACGTGGGCAGAGCGTAAGGAGTGGCAGTGCATTCAAGCTAAGCCACTGAATATCGAATCATGGCTCCGAAAACCTCTTATGTATCAGATAAGAATTCTGTGAGGCGGGTACGGTTTCTGGATAATGAGCCGCAGAACTCTTGTCTAATCTACAGGTGTGATGACATTTCGGCGCCACGAGTATTGCACTGGTTCAAAGGAAGTTAGTGGTGAACCCATCGCTTTTCTGGCGTTGACCTGTAACGGGATTCCCCCTGTAACCAACCTACCGTCCTAGATCCTTTTTTTCACGGTGAATCGCTCAATCTTGTGCGTGGGTTGTTGGAAAGATGACGGCGAAGGTAAGTCTTGAGTTCGGTTGACTTTCTAAAATTTTATGACTGGAAGCGAATAACATAACTGAGAGACAAATATTTACGGTCGCTTACTGGAGCGAGTAACCTGTCTCGAACTGTCGCCGAGACAGTTGGAACTCATTTTTGTTTATTCGCTACATAGCTACTCGCATGCGACCACGGTGGATCATGCCGAGGGCTGCTCCCAACGCCACCCAGGCCCAGGAGCCGCGGCGGGGAGGGGCCCAGGGCAAATGGCTCCACGCTCAGGGGCCATAAGGGCATTTGGTAGAGAGAACACGCACTGAGGCCTGCTGTCCCTTGAGGAGGAGGGCAAAAGCATAAATTAACCCCATGGGAAAATCCCCCCCCAGACAAGTTTATAGTCTGTCGATTTTCAGTCTTCCGAGACTCCCAACACGACATTCGTTAGGTTTGTGGGGGTTGGTGGACTTTGATTTGGATACATAGCGGTTCCTTCCACGGCTTAGCTTGTTTTCTTTCTCCTTTCCTTTTCTCATGCACTCGTATAGGTACCTTCTAGACAACAACTCCTTCTTGATTACTCCCATGAAGTCATCCAACAGAGACGACTGATGTCAGGTTCGGATCTTGGGTATCCATCGACTAACCCGTTGCCAGGACAGCAACACCTACCAGCGTGGATGGAAGCCGTACTGAAGCAAGCCGGCTACAGTGTATGTCGGAAGGCATATCCCGATTGCTCCACAAGGACCGAATCAACTGTTGGATGCCTATGATAGGAACCGTTAGAGTCGGAGAATGCCAAACCGAATTCGGAGGAGAAACAGGACAACACCAATGTCTACTGTATATACCTCTCAACGCTCAGTGGAGCAGGTATTCATCGCCTCGAACTTTGCGTCTTTTTTTGCCGCCATAGTCTAGATAGGCTGAGCTCGAGTGTGAATAAACAAAAAAAAAGAACTTTCCGGAATGTGCACTTTCTAACGACAATGGCGGCCGAAACGGACTGTACATAATCTCGCCATGATCTAGATAGGTCGCATGCGAGTAACGGTTAACTAAACAAAAAAAAACGACAATGGCGGCCGGATCAGGCTCTGTAAGGACTGGGTCAGGGCTATCGTTCTGCTGAGAGGGTGGGGGGTTTTTTTTTAATTTATTCATTAATCGCATGCGACCTACGTAATCTAGGTCATTGCGATGTGCACCAGTCCACTTGTCCAACCCCGACCTCGGTCAGTCAGTGGGCAGCTTGTTCTGGCTTCCCCTGATGTTATCAATGCGTTTTCATCCCCCAGGACCCCTCCCGGCACCAAAATATCCAACGTGGACCCCCTCTATCCACGATGGCCCCACACAAAATTGCATTATGTACTTAAGTAGCTTAGTAGTTTGGAGCAGGGTAAATCGCCGAGTTGAATCACTACTTTTATTCTTGAGGGCCACATTTATTCTCTCACCGTGCCGTATATGTACCATATACTGAAGCCAATGGCGACCAACGGTATCGAGACAGAGAGAGAGCATTTTAGACACCTTCCAATGTACGTATATGGACCAAATATCTCGAAACCTGCGAATGCCACACACAAAGGAGGAAAGCAGCCTTCCCGTCATTGATACGGTAGTCGGATTTTGCCATAAGGAGATGCGCAAACATTTCCGGTATCAAAAAGTCACCCAACAGACGGCAGCCCCAACATTTCACTCTGTGGGTTCAAGCTTTATTGCTCCGTGAATCGCTGAATAGGGCCGGACGATACAAGCACAGGCAGTAGCATCAAGAGTCACGTCTCCCAGATACACGATGGTCAGTTTTTTCCCTTGGACTTGACGGCATCTACCTGCTCCTGCATCCGTTGCCAGGACACGGGCGTACCATGTGGCCATGCGGTTGCAACCACCCATCATCTTAAGGCAAGAGCTCCAATAGACTACATTCCTATGACGTTTTCTCGGTTGAAACCTACAAACCCGGCATGGCACCACTCGATCCTGAGTGCCCTAAAAGCTTGACCAAGCTGGATCCGAACTTGCTGCACTAGACGGAAGATAATAGTGGGGGAGATGAACTTGACCCTGACCAAGATGCCGAAGGGGTAGGCCTGTTAAAAAGCGAGTACAGAAGGACGACATGCGGAAGAAAGGTTACAATCTAAGCAATGATGGACGTAGCCTGCCGGATGTTTCCAATAAACCCCCGCCATGTTGTAGCATCTATAAAGGTGCAGGCCTAAATGTAGACAGCCGCACAAACACATAAGAATAAAATTTGTTTTGTTGTGGTGAAGATTTACCCCACTTCAAACTACATACTCCATAATAAAACTCGTGAAACTGTAAGTCTAGGGGCCGAAACCCCGTACCACTACAACTGCGAGGATTATGTTTCATAGGACTCCGACACGTTGAGAGCAGATGACCCAAAACTCTCCCGGTCCCTTTTTATATCCATGCCTTGACCAGGGCAGGTGCTGGTTGTTAAGGACAAATACAAAGTCCTGGGCATTTTTACGACAGCCCACGTCTGGGGGGTTTCCATTCTGTCCCAAAGATGATGAGTTTATAGACATACTAGGTCTAATGCTGTGAGAGGGGTTTTTGTCTAAGCCAAATCTTGAAAGCGCAAGGCATCGCGAGTGATATCCAATGATCATAATCTCATCAAAATCATCATTTTGCTGGCCCAATTGTGGTGACAGACCATGGCGACGGCTAGAAGAGGGGGGATTACGATATTGCTGGTGGGGAGAAACAGTCGGAAGCAGCATCGAGAGACGAGGGAACTTAGCCCTAATGCCAACCTGCAGGTTCGATGTATGTCGTTTTCACTTGCGTATCCTCCAAGCCCAGGGCCTCGCCGAGACGAGCCTTCATAGTCTAAACTTGGTGGACCTATCACGTGTTCGAAAGTGGGCGCAGGTGGATGAACTTCTTTGGATCCAAATACATATGTACCGTATTGCAACGAGCGATCTTCTAGTGTCGAGTTGTGAGTTGCCCTTTCCACGCAGGTATCGTATATCCGAACAGAGGTGCCCTTCTGCGGCGGTCCACCAGCTGCTAGATAGTCAAGGCGCACGGCCGTGCGCATGGCGATGGCGCATCGTTGGACTGAGAAGAACTGTAAGTTAGCGAGTCAAAATGGTGTGTGCGTATCTAGTTGATTTTGTGGATATATGTGCAACACTTATTTCGGTACGTATGTGTGTTAGTTCTCTGTTCCAGCTGGGAACGATCGGCCGGCCCGAATATGCATATACATATCAACCAGACCGGAGTGCAGGAATTTCAGTGCGTCAGTTTCAGCACCACATAGCCGTGGGCGGAACAGTGGGCAGGAATTGTTCTTCCTTTTAACCCCGCAAGGGCATCGAGCTTCGTGATCTATGGCTTCCGCTACTTTCCACTGCCGGGTGTCCCCAGCTGTTTAGTATCTGCCCTGTTCTACTGACGTCTAAGACGGCAATCTCTCGGAGAAATGCCGAACATGCCGAACATGCCTCCGTATATGAGGGATGTCCGGCAGCCCTTTGAAGGTATGTTCGTCCTTCCTCAAGCGTCAAGGGTTCTTTGTCCGGGTGGCCAGCTGGGGCCAGTGCGGACAACCCCGGGGGGATCCAGCCCGACAAACAAGGAGATGGTAATGCCGCCCTTCAGGCCCACAGCCGTGGGTTAGTCGGCGTAGTGTGGTGCTCACTAACTGTCAAGATTATGATGGATGTTTGATGGAATGATGAAGTCTTGTGTGTATTGTCTTGTCTTGGGGAGAAAGGCAGGAAAAGTGAAAAGTCTGAATACACGTAGATGATGATGATGATGATTCATTAATCGTGTGCGACCCTACTGGATCATGACGATATTATCTGAATACACGTAGATATATGACGCGATTCTACACATGACAAGCAGAACGAGTGAGATATTGCAACACTAACCTTGCCAGGAAGCTAGGATGAGAGGTGGTGAAGGATACAGGTTGTCGAGTGAGAGTTGAGCGAAACCAGCGGATACTACTCATCCATAAAATTGTTGTCCTTGACAATCTTCGATTATCGGGAGTGTGTGCGCTGCCCCGTTGTATGGAACTGCACAATGGGTGCGGGCCCTACTTAATTCGCACTTCTTTAAAACATCCGACGACTCCTACATACACGCTTGCTTCTTACCTCCGTAAAGTCACATCCCGCCCTTCCAGGAAAACACAACGCTCTAAAGCAAGCAACACGCTCGCTCACTGCTTGCCTTGGATCCTTCGTCGCTTAGATACACACGTTCATTCTTTCACTTTTGATTGATTCGAGAATCCCACCACACGCTGCCAAGCAAGTGGAGTAGCGGGCCGCAGGGGGAACTAGCTTTCATTAACTTTCCTTGACTTTCTTTTGTGTTTTCTATGTCCTTCGATCTCGGGGATAGGACGGGGGAGTTACCACGTGTCGCCTGCGGACTGACTGAGGTCGGGGCGGGCGGTGAACGGGGACGGACAGTGCCATGATCTGACAAGGTCGCATGTGATCAGTGAATCGAATCATCATCATCGGCATGCTAAACCACGTGGCCGCTACTCGTGACCATGTCACATGCGCTCACGGTGTCGGCGTATGATTTGGATCTGACCGACAAGGATAACATTACCGCATCACCCGCCCATCACTGCCACCATTCCCCGATGCTAACGATTTTATCTCCGCGGTTTCCAAAAGAGGGGCCTATATGTAGTGATACTGTATTATCCAGGAGATAAAACCGGCGACATTCCCGGAATCTGGCTTCTGGATCCGCATCCGGCCCCCCCCTCCCCGCCGCCCCCCGGGGGGGGGGGGGGGGGGGGGGGGGGGCATTATGTACTGACGGGGGGATAGTGGGAAGCCGGAGTGATCTTCGGAGGACTGATCGACTACTGGTACTGCGCCGGAGATAGTGGGTATAAAACGTCGCATCCGAGGCTATCCAATAGAGGTCGGCGAAGAGTAGAATTCCATGTCGAAGAATCAGTGTCTTTTTTTTGGATCCAGCCAACCTGCGGAATGCTGGTGCGGTCAACCCATCAGGGAAGCTATGACCAATGCCTCTGGGCTTTGACCGCTATGTCCGCTGCTGGGAAGAATTTTACCAATCCTGCCGTCGACAAGCTGCCGTGGCTCACTCTCGTCCAGGCCGTCTTCAACTCCCAGGTTGCGCGCTGGGATACGTCCGTGTGTGGCGGCGGTCTCCGCTGGCAGACGCTCTCGACCGCGGGTGGATTAAACTATAAGAAACACCGACGTGGATATGGGGCCGAAGAAGTCCATGGTCTTCGGGATAACGGCTCATGGGAGATTTAGGGATAATTCATGTTACAAGGCGTCGTTTGATTATGCGGAGGTGACCCCACGCCTGTAACTAGTGTTTAAGTATCGAGTGCTATATATCTGTTGGTCGTTGAAGCGGATGCGCCGTGGTGTTTTTGAAACAGTTTTCAAGCCGAGATCGGCGGTTCAGAGCTGCATAAAGGCCACCACAATCCCCAAGCGGTCACCTCTGCACACAGGAGCCTCCACCAACCGCCTAATACAGGCCGCCCATGGAGTGAGACGAAAGACCATTTGTCGTCTGCAGGATCTGGGCGGCGGGGGGACAGTCCGCCGGTCCATGCGTGCGCTATTTCCACCAGGTATGTTACAGTTGGAATTCCACGCTTGACAGCCTTACAGTCAGCCATGTAGGTGAGCAGCCAGCAGTCCGCACTAAGTAACGTCCTGGGGGGCTCAATTTTATTTCGCATCTACAATAATATGCCTGTTTGAAACTACGGCGAACGCCAACAACACCAACCCATATCCGTCCGCGAGTCTAGCTATGCGGCTCTCCCTGTGGCCCTAGTGGCCAGCACTAACGCCCAGTGGAACAGGCGAAGCGACGCCGTACAAAGATAGCCGGGAGAGCCGCCGCCGCCGCCCGCCAGCCAGCCAGCCACGGTATCTGTATCGTATTTTAGTTTCTTGTCGACAAGATACGCTGGCGTAGCCGGTCGTATCCGCGGCTTTCTCTGCGTAGGTACGTACCTACCTTACATATCCAAGCAGGAGAAGAAACCCTAACAAACGGCCAGATTCCGTAGCCCCCTTCGGCAGCTGCCCCGAGACGTGGACTGTGGCCCTGGCTCCGTCGCTGCGTACATATCTGTGTAGATATGAACATATATTACCTTGTGCTGGTATCTTGGGTGTGCGATCCTGGAATTAAGGCATCTACGCTGTGGGCTGCATCGGGCAAAGCTCCCCCCCGGACCGTAGTCTGCGGTTTACATTACGTCATGCTCGGTGAGAGTGAGGCGTCTCTCATGCGGCTTCGCTCCGCTTCCCTCCGGAGGTGGGATGCAGGCGCCTGCACATGGGAATGCTTCCGTTAGGGCTTGTTAGAACTGGAGGCATCGTTGACATGTCCATCGACTTGTGAGTCTTTTCTCGCGCGCTTTGGTGGTTGTTATTGTGTGGGGCACGACGTATGTTTGGGTGATTAAGTTATTTCAATTGAAACAACTCGATCCCCTTATGCAAAAAGGGATATAAAAAAAACGAAATACGAAAAACTACGTACTTACCAATGTACGAACGCCCTCCGGGAAAATTCTCCGGATGGGATGATGAAAGAGCCAAGAACGACCGATAGATAGATGATGCCAAACGCCTTGCTAGATGCTATGGATAGATACACAAGCGTGGAAAAAGGAAGAGTAGAAAAACAAGAGATTAAGCAGCGCGGTCTGCCACGGGTGCAGTAGGCGCGAAAGCCAGCGGCTTCTGCTCCTCGTCGTCATCCGTCGGCAACGGCAGATTCGTCATCACGGACTTCGGCTCGGGCGAGCTGGACCTCGACATCTCCCCCTCAGCCAGGAACGGCCAGGCCTCCCTGGCCTTCTTCTCCTCGCTGATGACCAGAGTCGGAGCCCTAACCTTGATGGACGGGTTCCTGAAGACGCTTCTCCTCTTGCCTGCCTGTGCATCGTCCACCTTGACGGCTTTTTTCACCCCCCCCTCGTCCTCCTCGACCTTGCCTCCCCCTCCGCGCCGGTTCTTGAAGCCGAAGCTGTAGACTGCGTACGCTGCCAGTGCCGCCAGCAACATTCCGCAGACGATGCCGCAGGCCATCGCGATCGTTCGGCTTTGTCTTCTGCGGGCGTCGTTGTCGTTGCTGGACGTGGAGGTGGCGGGCTTGGTGCTCGTAAACGGCTGGGCCGAGACGGCAGTGGCCAGGCTCAAGAGCAGGAGAAGAAGAGCATCGACGTTGCAGGATTGCATCTTTTACCGTAGGAGAGTGAAGCGGGTGATAGTTCGTGACGAAAGATCGACGAGTGACGGGCTGCTGTACTTTCTGGGCCGGCTCACAATATACTTATGTATGAACCAAAACCGCAGGGCTTCAGCTCAAGCTTCCCCTTCTCACCTCACCAACACCGCCCCGTCCAGCTAGTTGGAGAATTATAGTTGTGGCTCAGCCGAAACCACTGGGCGCAGGGATCAGCCAATCACGCGTATGGAGCACTTTGTACCGACGCCTTTGTAGTTGCCCAACATGCCACACATCGGCTGGCCGGTGGGGCGCCGGACTGAGCGGTACAAACTCACCGGCGAGCTGGTCGTTGATACGAGGGCCGTGCTGGAGCCACTCGAGGCTGCTACATGCAAAGAAGCTCGTATTCATGTGGCCGGCGTAGCTAACTACATCCGGCTGTGACGTTCCGCCGGAGATTAGCAGGTACCGACCAGAGGGCTGTTAGATACTCTCCGGTGTGCCCAACGTGGGGGGCTCTCCCGAATGTCTGTCTCACGAGGGAATGGTGAATAGCTCGATATGATATACATATACGCTACTGAATCGCAGCTAAGCGAAGCTCCGACCTAACAATCATGACGCCGAGCTCTGCCACACCTCATTACTCCATTAGAGTCCAATTGAGACGGTTCGCAACAGAGAGTACCTGGTTATTTGCCTGCAGAAGCTTCATAGAACGTCGAGGTAGTAGGAATACTTCCTCCCTGTGCTGCTCCTCGGGGGGTTTAAAAATATTTCGGAAAAAAACCTCCAAGTCGACTGCAGAACCTTGGTTCCTGTAGTTACCGTGCATATCGTGGTGAACTGCGCGTGTATGCAGCTGCTAGCTGGGAGTAGTTGGTTACATGGTTAGCATGTATCGACCCAGAATCTCCAATGGTGCTCAGGTGAGTTACTCGACTCGACCCACCAATCCCTCGATCCGTTTCTCCGGCACGAGACGCGCGAGCACATAATCATCTCGCTGTGGAGTATGTAGCTGTTTGCCGTTGGCAGAATTTCGCATAGATATATTGATCGACTGCAGGGACTCCCAGCTCCTTCGGCCTACCTCGGGAAGCCTGGGTACCTGCGGGAGGCGGGTGCTACACAAAGTAGTTAACTGGGGGAGCGCCGACGCTCCACCGCACCAACGGCAATAGACAACACATACACTCGCAACGACGCACGATGCTCCGCCAGCCCCCCCGGGTCCGCGTTCCGCAACTGCCGCGCATCCTCTCCTCGACCGCGCACCCGCAATCGGCGTTTACGGTGATCACCGCGCGCATGTCCTCTACCGCCCTGCACGTCGCTCCCTCGCCGGAGGAGGAGCAGGCGCTGCTGCGGAAGGAGATCGAGTCTATCGAGGAATGGTGGAAGAGTCCGCGATGGGAGGGGATTAAGAGACCCTACAGTGCCAGGGAGATCGCGACGAAGCGCGGCACCCTGAAGCAGGGCTATCCGAGCTCGAAGATGGCACGGAAGTTGTACAGTCTGCTCGAAGCGAGGGCGAAGGAGGGATTGCCGGTGCATACCAGTAAGGTCTCCCCGTGGCGTGCGAGTGGCGGGCGCTGACGAGTCCGCGAAGTGGGAGCAATCGATCCGGTGCAGATGACCCAGCAGGCCGAGAACCAGGAGGTGCTCTATGTCAGCGGATGGGCCGCATCGAGCGTGTTGACGACTACGAATGAGGTGTCGCCGGACTTGGGAGACTATCCGTACAACACGGTGCCGAATCAGGTGCAGCGGTTGTTCAAGGCCCAGCAGCTACACGATAAGCGACACTGGGACCAGAGAATGGCCCTGTCGCTCGAGGACAAGAAGAAGACGCCGTACATCGACTATCTCCGCCCCATCATTGCCGATGCGGATACCGGGTAGCGCCATACCTAGTGAATTGGGTGTACTGGCGGTGCTGACGATGGCCAGACACGGTGGGCTTTCCGCGGTGATGAAGCTCGCCAAACTCTTCGCTGAGAACGGCGCTGCGGCGATCCACATGGAGGACCAGATGCACGGCGGAAAGAAATGCGGGCACTTATCCGGAAAGGTCCTCGTTCCTACGGGCGAGCACATCAACCGCTTGATCGCCACCCGTTTCCAATGGGACTTGATGGGCACCGAGAACCTCCTCATCGCACGTACCGACTCGGAGACCGGCGGACTCATCAGCAGCTCCGCCGATCCCCGCGACCAACAATACATCCTCGGAGTGACCGAGGACGTCAATCCGCTCAGCGAAGTCCTCTACGAGATGGAGCGGTCCGGCGTCAGCGGCGAGAAGATCGCCGAGGTGGAAGCCGACTGGGTAGCCAAGCACAAGCTGGTAACCTTCGACGAAGCGGTAGTCGAGGCCCTGCAGGCCTCCTCGGCGCCGCAATCCAGGATCGACGGGTACCTCTCAACCGCTGGCACGCGCAGCAACAGCGATGCTCGCGCCGCCGCCAAATCCATCCTCGGCCGCGATATCTTCTTCTCTTGGGACGTGCCACGCACGCGTGAAGGGTACTACCACTTCAAAGCCGGCATGACTGCCGCCACTAAGCGCGCACAGGCCTTCGCGCCTTACGCCGACCTCCTCTGGCTCGAGACCAAGAAGCCGTCCCTTGCGCAGGCGCGCGGCTTCGCGCGCGAGATCCGTGCCCCCGGCTCTCCGGGCGAAGGCAAATGGCTCGTGTACAATCTCTCCCCCAGCTTCAACTGGCTCAACGAGGGCTTCGACCAAGCCGGATTGAAGAGCTTCGTTTGGGACATGGCGAAGGAAGGGTTCGTGCTGCAGTTGATCTCCCTGGCGGGATTGCACTCGGGCGCTGCGGCCACGTGCGAACTTTCGCGCAGGTTCAGGGCGGACGGGATGTTGGCGTATGTCGAGCTCGTGCAGAAGAAGGAGAAGGAGCTGAAATGCGATGTTCTCACGCATCAGAAGTGGAGTGGCGCCAATTATGTCGATGGAATTCTGCAGAGCATCGCGAATTCTTCCGCGACCAGCGCCGTCGGAAAGGACAGTACTGAACATAGTAAGTCTAGGTTGTACTCTGAGTTGAACGGGTGATTGCTGACTGCTGGCTTGGATAAAGGCTTTTGATGCATAGATTGTCACTTGTAGCGATGGATTGCCGTTGGGCCGTTGGGCCGTTGGGCCGTTGACCAGTGGTTGTATGATGACGGGGGGATGTACATAGACGCAAAACTGAGCATATACTATGTACAAGCACAGAACCAGATATCTGAGCTCCGAAACTCTTTCACTAGCCCTGCTCTATCCTGTACCCTTACACTACTTCCCTTTACCCAAACCCCACCCCCTCTCCACTCCTAACCATTCCCTCCACAACCTTCAATACCACCTCCACCCCGGTGTCGATGCCGTACTTCTTTCCCTTCGGCGGCACATGCAAGAACAAAACTCTCCGCCTCTCCATATCCCCGCGCTTTTCCGCCTCCAGCAGCGAGGCGCGGAACGTATACCCGCAGAGATACATCCCCGGATCACTGCTGGGGACGATATCGACGGGTTTATCATCCTCTCTCGCCTATGCTTAAATTAGCACGCGTCTGCCGGAAGGAGGGGGGGGGGACGAACGGCAATACTCTCTCCCACAAACGTAGCGATCGCCTCGATATCCAGCGCGGTATACAGCTGCCGTCCGGGGCGTTCGTCGGGAGGGACGGCCTGCTCACCTCCGTGGACGCCCTTCATCTCCTCACCCTTACTTACCACCTCTCCGTCGCCGGGATACCGTCCGTCCACGTCCTTGAGGACGTAGCCCTCCTCCCACGCCCTCCGCTCTAGCTGGAACCCGCCCTCGTGTCCGACTCCGATGTGGAGGACGTAATCCCAACCGCCGGACTCCCACAGACTAGGGACTAGGGTATCGATGGTAGCATAGCAAACCTTTATGGGGGACGGGTAGGGAAGGAGACGGAGGGTGTAGGTTGTGCTGGGAGTGGTGATGACAAGCGGCGCGCTGGAAAGGAGGGATTCCACGATCGACCATGAGGGGTTGTCGGCGATGCGGGCGAAGGATCCGAAGCCAGTTAAGAGGACCGTTAGAGCCTTCTCCTGCTTTGGCGGCGGCGGCGGCGGTGGGGGCATCGTGGGTGGCTATTGCTGATAGGAGACAAGGATGGTGTGCTGGGGGGTGAGGAATGTTGGGTGCATATTGGGGCGGGGTAGAGTACCTGCCTTGCCGTGGACTAGAGTAGATATCTACACGTGAATACATATCCAGTGATTTGGTATATCTATATAGTGCTCGGTCAGCTTTCGCGCGGTGATCACATGCGGACAATGCGTGGCTTCCAGAGGTATTTTCGAAAAAAGATGGATATCATATTTCTGGCAGCCTGCCTATATGTACATTCACCCCAAGAGACCCGATGAAGCTCGAAGAATGCGATGTCGATTCCTAAGTCTCCCGACGCCAGATGCTGAGGTATGTTTGCAACCCCAACGGGAAGAGAGCGTACACACAGACTATCCAAGCAGTCGGATGAGCTGAGACATTCTCCACAGATTCGTCTCCTGGGGGACGTGCATGCATTGCAGATGATTGGTCGCGTCGACGGGGTTTTTTTCTCGTTCTCCTTGTCACTCAAACCTCGAGTCGCAAATCGGGGCCGCAGGAACTTTGGCGTTGGTTATAGTTAGAGAGCAGTCCTCACGGGTACGTATGCAGCGAGCGGCCGGTCCGTCGAGGTCGGTGATTCGGTGATTACATATTGAATATTTCTTTCGTCTGGCTCCCGTCGGGCTGCAGATATCTACCTAGTTCCGGCAGTATCTACATCGATCTCAAACGGTCTCGAAGACAATACATGCAGATTCCACATATGTACCAGCCACCTCTTGTACATATGTACTACATAGTCGATGCTTCCTGCCCTTGTGTCCATTGGTCGTAGGCAGGGATAGGGATGTGTATGCGGCGAGCTATCTCAACCCGGCGGGTGGCCGATCGGCTGTCGTGTCATATGTAGCGGGACCTTTCCATGGCGCTGAACTATGTAAACCCTGTCGCCGTCGCGGCACATCTGGTTTGCGTCATCCGGTAAAGAGAGGCCAGCAGCATCAAGAACTCCTGTGTGCCACCTCTGGTCTCCAAGGAACCCCCGCAAACCCGTGAGAAGTAGACCGCGAAGCAGAACGAGTTTTTAACGTGAAGGTTCTCGTCGGACGCGAGAGAGAGAGAGAAGGGGAGCAGAGATATATTCCTATTTATCCTAGTGTATAGTACCGATCACGTCACATCACAGCCCCACGATGACGGGCCGGACGCTTCTACAACGACGACAGTCGTCCTACCACTACCAGACCTTCCCAGGAGTCGCTCCTCCCTCGAGCAGAGGCCGTCCTCCTCTTCTCTCCAAGCCCAACACCAACTCTCCCGACACAGTCGGCATCGGTTCCGGCTCATCATCACTTCGCTCGATGCGCAATGACGGTAACAACGGCGGCGGTGGCGGCGACAACTCATCCGGCACTCCTATCCCCCGGAGACAGCTGATAATCCTCGCGGTGATCAGTCTTGCCGAGCAGACGGCGCTGAATTCGGTCGCACCTTACTTGCCCGAGATGGCCGCGACGTTTCCAGAGGTTGATGCCGGCAGGGTAGGAATGTACGTGGGTATCATCGCAAGTAGCTTCGCCGCCGCGCAGTTCGCGACCAACGTGTTTTGGGGCCGACTGAGTGATCGGATCGGGCGCAAGCCAGTAATCCTGTTGGGAACGTTCCTGACGGGTCTATGCGTTCTAGCATTTGGCTTCTGTCGGACGCTCACTCAGGCGATCGTGGTGCAGGTGTTGATGGGTTTGGCCAATGGCAATGCCGGTGCGTATCTCCCTGGACAAGCGCGACGCATAAAGTCCAAGATTTTGATGCTGACCAGGCGATAAGGCGTTGTGTCCACCGTTCTCGGCGAGATCACGGACAAATCCAACCAGACCTCGGCCTTCGCTTGGCTGCCCATAATCTACGGGCTCGGCGCGATCACGGGTCCGATTGTCGGTGGATTGCTCGCCAATCCGGCTCCCAATCCCAACGGACCGATCTCGCACTGCTTCCACAAGTACCCATACCTGCTTCCAAATGTCGTTTCATCCGGGCTGCTGGCGGTAGACTTTGTGATGAGCTTCTTCATGCTTGGCGAGAGTCTTGCCGAAGCACAGGATATGCAACCCTTGGGGGAAAGAGTCAAGTGCCTGTTTGCGTGGCTCTGGCAGTTTTTGGCGTCTTACTGGCCTCCGTACTTGAGGGTTGGGCGGTCCGGCGATGGAGAGGTTGATGACAGTAGTCGGGAGTCATTGGCTGGATCATGTCCCGTCCTGATCCCCGAGTGCGGCGAGGAGGTATCATACCATTCAATTCTGGTCCCGCAAATCGGTATGCCACCTCCATTCATATCATTTTGAAAATCACTAACTAGTCACTAGTCTACCTCTTGGTAACCTACACGCTCTTTAACCTGAGTAATATCGCCTTCAACTCACTCTACCCCATCTACGCTTCCGGATCCCGCCCAACCGGCCGCGAACTGAGTCCGAAGGAGATAGGACTCCTTCTCTCGCTCTCCGGTACGGCTGGTATAGCCTTTCAGGCCTTCCTGTTTACACCCATCGATCGCCGCGTCGGCAACGTCTGGTGCTACCGCATCGCCTTCCTTGGCTTCGTAATCGCCTTGTTTGCCATGCCCTTGGCCGGCGTCAACCCGTCTTCGCCACGAGCCCTGCTCTGGGCGCAGCTCGGGGGTGCGCTCCTGATAAAATCCGTCGCCGCGGTCACTGGTCTCACCTGCGCGATGCTACTCGTCACCAATGCCAGTCCGAAACCCAGCACCCTCGGCACACTCAACGGCTTGCTGCAGGCTGTGAGTGCGGCCGGCCGCGCGATCGGACCGCTCGCATCCGGAGCGCTGTTCACGGCGGGATTCCAGAAGGAGGGCGGCGAGTGGTTGCCGTGGGGAGTTTTCGGTGGGGTCGCAGCCGTGGGCTTGGGCTTGAGCTTCGCCTTGCGCTGGAAGGAGCTGGAAGGGGAGGATGGAGAGGAGGCGACGGCGCTACTCGGCGGGGAGCGCAATGGGAGCCGCAGGGGAAGTTGATACGTAGGTGTGTCGTGACGGAAATCTGTGCGAAACGTTCGGTGTTGGATAGCACTCGGTTTGAGTTTTCCTATCTTGCTTCTAGGCGGTTGTCCGGGCACCATTTTTCCATTCCCCCCCCCACCCTCTTCCGCGCCATATGGTCCCTTGTTTTGATGAGCCGAAAATGTGTCAGTACGGCAGAAAGAATAAATACAAGTAACACATCACTCTAGAATAGAGTAGAAAGAGGTTTTACGAATTGGACTTCACAGTGAACCGAGCAATACAGTGCTTATACTACCATCTAGGAGACTCAGGATAGGAAGAACAGCCAACCAACTTCCTCCAGAATCTCATCGTAAACGCAGCGGTTCATACATATCATACCATTTGGATACATACCTACCTACATAAGACCAATCAAGTCCCCCCATAACTGCCGTCATCCCGTCAGAATGCGTGGCAGACGAACACAAGTCATCCGCCAGAGGGCGGGATGATGGAAGCTGAAACGGCAAACAACCCGAGTGGCAGCAGCTCCGTCCATCTCGCCGGAAGGCATGTCTGGCTACAGCATCGTCCGCTCGATGACTCGGTCCGGGCGTTGAAAGGCCAGAGCCTTCTCGCTCCCGTATACAGGGTCTGAAACCGTGAACAACGAGGGCCAGGTATCTGCAAACCTAGGTCAAAATAGTAGAGGCACAATCTCACCACGCTTCGGAACCAGGAAATCATCATCCACAACCAATGCAATTGCTATCCTTCCCCGTGTAAGGCTTTCCCGCACAGATCGATGAGGTCCCATAGCTTGCCCAACCCCAGTGGCGTCCATGTACGTAACTCGCCCTCCCACGCCATCCGTCAGAAAACTAGAACAACGCCCACATCGAGAAATTTGAATCCATCCCAGCTTGCCAGAGGAAAAAAAAGAAATGTGAAAGAAATGCAACCATAGTAACACAAAGCACCCCAAACCAGGCATAAAAGAAAAAGAAAAAAAAAAGAAGAAATGTTCGTATCATGATTCGTCCCAACGGTACACCCAGAAAAAAAAAAAGCAGAAAAAAAAATCAAATGTGGTGAAGGTCTCGTCAATCCTTGTTCTCAACATCCTTGGTGTCGACCACTTGCTCATCGACAACGAAGTTCGAGCCTTTGCCTTCCTCCTGCTTGACCTTGACCCTCGCGTCGAACTTGACACGCTTCGAAGTTCTGGTCGGTAGCCTCAAGGCTTGCGCGCGCTTCCGGCCGATCGACACAGAGTCAGGGGAAGGGGAGTAACTATCCGTGCTACCGTCGCTCATCGCGGCGTCACTTCCGGTATCTTCAACAAGGTCTGGGACCTCGTTTTTGGCGCTCGGCGAATTAATCGCATGAAATTGCGCGGGGGTATACTCATCCTCATCACTGGTCTTCTTGATCGCCGCCTTTCTAACCGCAGCGCGACGCTTAGTGGGACGGGAGTTGCGGGGAACGTCACCACTCCCCAGATGGGAGACTTCGGTGTTCCCCTGAAGTTCTGTGACTTCTTTGATCGCCTTCTTGCGCCGAGGCTTTGCCTTCTCGCTTGTTACGGGCTGCTGCCCGGCAGCGACAATGGAGGTATTAATTCCCTGAGACTTGGACGTCTCCTCTTTGATGGCGCTGGCCAATTCAATGGCAACCATGCTCGATGGCCCCGAATTGTCGTTGTCGACAGTAGTGTCGACCTCATCCTCGACGTCCAATTCCTCTTCCTTAACCCCCTTTGTCTTCGGGTTCCGACGCGGCTTGCGAACGCGATTCACCAGATGGTCGATGGCGCACTCCTCTTTCTCATCTTCGTCGTCTGTCCCTACCTCCACCATCCTCTCCTTCATCAGGCCATTTCCTTCCCAGACAACCTTCATCTTCTTGGCCTTTTTGGGATTGCCCTCCTCGTCAATTTCATTCTTGACTTTCTTTGGAGTCGTGGATTCGGCACGCCCAGCGCACTTCTTGCAGGACCGCCCATGGCGGATCAAGAGATTATGTAACGAATACTTATATTCGTCGGGGATGCGGACATCCAGATGGTAGAAACCAGTGACCTCGTTAGCGGTGGGTGGTACCCATCCAAGGAACTTGGTCAGTCTGTGGACGTGGGTGTCGACAGGGAAGACGTCACGATGGAGTGCTAATCCGTATTCACTTAGCCACCCATCAGTCGTCGATAGGGACGGAGCACTCACAGAACAACATTACGCAGGCAGCAGCCTTCGGACCGATCCCATCAAAGGCAGTAAGGTGCTTCATGAGTGTGGCGTTGTCCATCTCATGGAAATGATCCAGCGACAACTCCCCATCGTCGTCGTCTTCGGGATCCGAGAGCTCTGATCCCGAGTCGTCGTCAGTGGTCGCAGGGCGAGCACTGCGAGCCGCAGCCCTCTCTCGGTAATCCTCGAACCACTTTCGGCTGCGCCGCTCCGTTCCCTCCTTCCAGACCTTGCGCAGAATCTCTTGGATCACTCTCGCCTTCTTATTCTGAAGACCCCCAACTTTAAGAGCTTCCTCGACTTCCTCAACCTTACTAAGCCTAATTTCGTCCCAGTCCACGCTGTCGACGCTTCCCTTGGTATATCGACCCTTCTTGGACGGGTCGAGGAATTTTTCGGTGGTTACGGTCCCGAATCGGGCCAACAGGTCCTGAAAGGCCTTGGCTGGAAAGCTGGTCAGCATATGCGGAGTATTGAAGAAGCAGAATATTCCTTCCGGCGAATCACTTGCCCGAATTTTTTGTTGTTGTATTCAACGACATTATCGTCCTCAAGAGGGCGTCGAGAACGCACGGCACTTCGCCGCAACCAGAAACGTCGTTATCAACTAGAACAGGAGTCAGTACTATTCGAAAGCTATTGCAAGGGAAACACATGCCGACAAGCCTGTCCGGGCGTTCCGAAACGCCGTGTGCCTTCGTCAGGAGGCGCTGAAGCTCGGCACACTCCTCGGGAGTCGGGTGCTCCAATTCCGGCCAGGGAGATGTCCCGAAGCCGATCTTCACGCGCGGCTTCTTTTTGGGTGCAGCTCCAACAGTCACAGCGAGCGAGGATGAGGTGATGGGGACATCACCGGTCGCCTCGATCTGTTCGATTTCCGCACCGGAGCTGGCTGTGGATCCGGCCACAGTCGAGTGGGTGGCCTGGGACACCGAGAGGGTGTGAAGGTCAGAGAAGCTCGTGGGTTGAAGCCTTCCTTTCACGGAAGGAGTTGTGGTGTTGTCCGGTGCCAATGTTGTTTCCTCGCCGAGAGTTTTTTTGAACTTGATACGGATCTTGATGGACTTCCCCCGTCGAACGAGACCAAGGAGGGAGTTGGCTTCGCTGGTGTTAGTAGCATCGATTCCAGTCGAGTGTTCGCCGCCGCGGGGGCTGTCAGGATCGCTGTCAACATCACTTTCAGGACTCGAGACACTAGTTTGCTTTCCGGAGGCAGCTGTGTGCACTGAGGGCAAAAACGAGGCAGCTATTTGGACGTCTTCTTGATATCCTTTGGGTCCCATCTCCTCCGGAGGGGAAGAAGGATGTCCAAGATCAGACATCGATGGAAGGTGTTACGACTCAAGGAGGAGAGAAAAAAGAGGAAATTGAATGTGGAGATTGATGGATTGATGGATTGATGGGTAGATGGGAAAGGATGAGAAGTACAATAAGGGGAAGAAGAAGACGGTCTGGTAGCTAGCAGATGATGGCAACAGGAAGGATGGAAACCGCTTGGAATTGAGCACGGAGCAGGAGGGAAATTCGAAGGAAAATACTGGCTCCCCCTTTCCTTTTTCGCCGACACGGCACAGCGGTTGGCGCTCAAGGTTCCCTAGAAAGGCAATGGGATGGTTGTTCCTGGACAATGCCTACCGTAGACAGTCTTCTCTGGAGGACGTTGTTCAGCAATGCATCCGCTGGACAACACTGTCGTTCGTGTGGGAAAATGTATGAACTCGCTCAATTTTGCTAACAGCACATATTTACTTGGATGCTACTTTAAACAAGAGTCAAAACTGTCATATTGTCGTTGATTGGAAAATTGTTCGGTGTTTATGTATGAACGGCTCCGCGGTAGATGGCCCAATTAGCGTACGTACCGACAAGAAGAGCCTCAAGGACGAGCACAGTTGATATGTGCTGTAGCGAACCGTAAGAGGCGAAGGTGATATACCTATTCACCGAGGGTGGTTGCTTGACGATGATGCACTGGCTTGGTGGCCAGCAGGGACAATGGATGTGTCGATACTTGCCTTGGACTCATTTTGGCTATACCTCTGGCGGAACACGGCCTCATTCGGCAGCAAGATTCGCCACACTGGAGCCTCTCACTAACTGACGTACGGCCCATCAAGATGGCTATTGGGCGCGTACCAAGCCTAGCGGCCCGGTTCCAGTTTGGAACTATTAATCCATAGGGCGAGTGGACGCCTGGACTCTGGAGTTCCCGTTGCTGACCCACACGGGCGTCGAAGGTCCTTCGGGCCCTATAGCGCTTATCACCTCGCGAGCAAAGCGACAAGCATCACGCACGCAGACCACAATACACTGAGGGCTGTGCCGACAAGACGGCAATTGAACTTTCTTCGATAGCGGTACGTAAAGAGACGTTGACACTAAGCCAAGCCAAGCAACCCGATGACATGAATTGTGAAGAAGTGCCAGACAATCATAGATCCTAGGCGGGCAGAACTATTTTGGATGTACCATCCCACTGCGTCGTATCGCATTCACATCCCGGTTTATGCTGAACAGATCGAGATAGCGGGCCGAGACGGCCATCCCAGCCGGAGCCACCCCGCCCAGCATCAAACTGCCCCAGCTACCCTGAATGCCACGATTAGCTGGGTACCTGCATATCACGTCGTACACGGGAGCATGCAGGTCGTCCATCTGATGGTTCCAAACTAACCGTAGTTCACCATCATGGAATGTCACCGCCATGTTAAATCATCACGAGTCTCACTAGTGTCTGCACTGCTGCCGCCGCGATTAATGACAAAAAAAACACTATCACCGCGCCGACCTTTTAATCTCAGTGTACCAGCTTCTTTGCCTTGCTACATGCACTCGGTTAAGGCGGCTACTGCCTTTGCTACATAATAAGTTGCCTGCTTCAATGCACTTAAGGGTCTGGTGTGATCTCTGGTTTCGTGAATTGCTACGGGCCAAACATGCCCTCGGGATTCTGATCTTGACTGGACCAGCCTTCATACGGCTTCCTCGGGCGCTTCCGTGTCTTTCCTTTCCCCGATGGCTCGATTTGGTTTGATGGTTCTGCCTTTGTCGAGATTGTTTGCTTCTTTATGGACAGTAGAATCTTCCACCTCTACTGGTCCTGGCCGCCGCCGGTTATTGCATCTATATCCATCATCTGACCCTCCATCTCTACGACATCCCACTCTTCTGCAACCGACGGGTCCGTCTACAAACGTTGCGTCACCACCCCGTCGCATTGACGGAACCGTTCCACGCCCATCTCGGCCGTTCTCGATGGCTCCACTACAATTCCCAGTTCCGGCATTCGAGCTGGACGGGGGGGGCGCCGGTCTCGACAACCTCGTGGCACAGGATGGCCATCAGATCATAAGCACGGAGCTCCAGAAAGTCATCGAACTGGACGCGAAGGACCGTGAGAAGGTTTACATCGATCTGGGTGAGGAAGCCCAGGGAGTAGGTGAGATCACGGTCGCAAACCCTGACGAGTGATGGCTGCGGATGCTGACCATACACGCAGAGTTGTTCGAAATTTCCGACGATGAATCACAAGCTGAGGACCAAGGTATGATCGCACCTGCGTGCCTTGGGCGGGGGGAGGCCCCATAACGTCTGTATCCCCGTTGGCGGTTGCTCATGTTTCGACAGTTCCGGAGACTGAAGCCGATGCTCAGCTCACTACTCAGACACCAGAACCAACACCTTGTAACTCTCCTATCGTTTGTGTGGAGCTGCCAAACATTGGGTTGGCTGGGGCTTCCTTACGGATTGGTAGCGGCGCAGAACTGAAGGATGGTAGGTTTATCCGCATAACCTCCATCAAACAGCTATGCTCCAATCATGGCTCGGGTGTCATTCTGGAGGGGAAACTATTCACGCGTACCCGGAATCTTTCGGGGCTCCTGCCCTGTACGTTAAACGAAGTGGCCATGGTCTCTACCGACTGGAATCTGGGAAGGGAGCAACTCCTGAGGCCACGCCAAATCATCCTAACGAATGCCAACTTTCCGGAGTACAGACAGCGCATGGGTGGCTACCGCACCACAGAGAGCTCATGTAGATTAGTTTGCAGGTGGTCTATGTCTGTAAGCGGAACCGCTTCGCCCGTCCAGCTAAATTCAGGGAATCGGAACCACAAAAATAATGGTCTACTCCGTCGTCTGAGGGAAGACGAAGTGGATGTCCGATTCCGGGTTCCAGACCGTACCTTGATGGCACCCTACGTTACTCCTCCGATATGTTTGCCGAATGGTTCCGGAGAGCAACAGCAGGTTCGGAAGTACACGTTCGGAGACGCCTTCTGCGGAGCAGGCGGCATGTCCTGTGGCGCCAAGCAGGCAAAGTTCGTCAATGCATGGGGATTTGACCATGATAAGGATGCAATCGCGACATATGGGAAATGTTATCCCGAGGCCCAGTCATTCCATCTCTCGGTTGACCAGTTCATCGCTCTACCCAGCGATTACCATGTGGATGTGATGCACCTATCCCCTCCTTGTCAGCCACATTCGCCAGCCCATACAACACCAGGGCAGTTCGATGAAGAGAACGAGGCGTCTGGTCTCTGCATCAGCGACTTGTTGAAGAAGGTCAAACCTCGGTTTGCAACCTTGGAGCAGACATTCGGATTGACACACAGGACGTTGTGGTTCAGGGCTATAATCAATCAGTTTACGTCGGCTGGATATTCTGCCCGCTGGAGTGTTTTGCAATGCGTCAAGTATGGTGTGCCCCAAACCAGGCAGCGGCTGTTTATCATGGCTTCTTGGTGAGTTTTTCGCTTCCTTATTTTCGACACTCTTGTCGAGCATGCGGTTCTGACGAACACGCAGTCCTGGGGAACAACTGCTCCGATTCCCCAAGCCCACACACTGGTTCCCGAAACCACCACCACATCCTATCCGACTGAAGCCAGCTCGTACACTTTTTGATGCCATAGGCAATCTCCGACCTGACACCAACGCTCACAACCCACACGACCCGGCATTGAAGTTCCCCAAAAACATGCAAATCAGCACGAAGAATGTAATGGATTTGCCATTCAGTCGCACAATCATGGCTGGCGGGAACCACAATGGTGTACACCCCTCTGGTCTCCGTCGGTTCACGCTACGCGAGATTGCATGCATACAAACTTTCCCAGAGAACTACGATTTCGTCGGAGGGACGACCAACGTAAAGAAGCAAATTGGGAATGCTGTGCCACCGCGCATGGGAAAGGTTCTAATGCGGGAGGTGATGAGGGCACTAGAGGAATCGGACAAGAAGAATGCTGAGAGTAGTGGGATCCAGCCGATTGATATTGAGGCACTCGATGATCCAGATCAGGAGAGTCTGATTGTATGGGTGGAGGATTCAGACGAGGACAGTCCGGTGCGGGCGGGTGCTTCCCCGCCTCAACCGACTACCGGGGGACCTGTGCAGGTTATCGAGATCATTGACCGGAGTGTACGGCCTATTCCGGCCCCTCCACCTGAGAGAAACCCACCGCAGGCTATAGAATGGGATCCAGAGCTTTCGACTGGACGACCTCCTATGAGCCCTCCGCCCGAGACAGACTCGCTGTCCGTCGAAGAACGGAGTGACCCGGATCTGGAGATTACGCGTGTAAGGCCTGCTGCCCTTCCGTGTGGGCGCAGGAGAGGACCTCCGCAGTTTGGTTTGGGGCTTCATGCTACGACCCCTTCGCCTGAGAGAGGCCCGCAGCGGGTTATCGCTTCAAGAGAGCCTATAAGTCCTTCGCCTAGGGCACATCCGTCACATATATTCACTGGCGATAGATCGAAGAGTTCAGGGCTAGGGGATTCGGGCGGTCAGCCTGCAGTGACCTTACCGGAGAAAGAATTGCTGAGCATCGATGCCCGTGAAGAGAGCGATTCGGAGATAGAGATAACGGGTGAAAAAGTTGCTGAGAAGCCGTTGCAGCAACCGTCACGTCGGTCTCGGGGTCGGCGGGCTCTCGGGGCCTCGTATCCACTGGCGCCGCCAGCGGAACAGTTGCAGAATGTAGTGCTCCTGGACACCCCGCCGCCGTCAGCGGAACAGTCGCGGAATGTGGTGACCCTGGACACCCCGCCGGGGTCACCAGCCCTTTCGTCATCATCCCCATCGATTCAACAATCGTCCTCGGCTAGCACACAATACCAATCCCCGGAGGTGCCGCCCCCATCTCTACCACCGGGCATTGAACTACCTCAGCAGGATTCAAGTTCCGAACCGGATGCTCTCGCCGAGCCATCCGCATCACCTGCGCGACCACCGCCCGCAGGGATCGCACGCAGAAGACGTCGCCCGCAGACACCGGTTGACGATGATGACGTGCTGTTCGTGAGCGAAACACCCTCTTTGTCGCCATTGCATCTACCACGGTGGGATCGCTACGGACAGCCGAGGCAGCGAAAAAAGCCAAGGTTTGTTACAGCGGAAGATCACAGCACCGAGGATGCGGAGACCGCGAGCGTTCGGAGGAGTATCGAACATATCGTTATCGATTAATAGAAAATTTTCCTTATAGGATCGATACGGAGAAGGAAGAAGGGGGGTTTTTTTCTCTTTTCTTCCTTTTTCCGTTTACTATTTGACTACCGGCATTATCGGGCGATATCTGACTGTATGGAGAATTCTTTGGAGAGTGTGCTTGTTTGCATTCTATTTACTTTCTTTTCGCATTATACCACCATCTCTTTTGAGCTTTGTAGTCTACGGACATTTTCTTTCCTTTTCTCTTCTTTTCTTCTCTCTTTTTTTTTGTCGGGTCTCACCGGAATGTTTAGAATAAGACTATGAAAGCTAGAACTTGGAGAGATTGAGACATCATCACCAGGCATATGTCGTCATCATTCGTCTGGTGACTTTTTGACCGGAATTCTGCATGGGAATCCAGGGCTCTCCAAGCTCCGAGCTCTCGGAGCTTCGGGTGCTCGTGTGCGTCATAGATACTTATATGTAGTTAGCCTGCTGGGCGCAAGTAGCTCAGCCTCTTCCCTGTCATCCGCCATAAAAAGAATGCAGCACCCCTCTCCCATCCTCTCTATCCTCGCAACCATTACCAACCAACAACCACAACCACAACCACAACCACAACCACCACAACACAAACCACAAAACCACAAAACCACAAAACCACAAAACCACACGATCCAACATGCCCCTCGTCGTCCCCGGTATCACGCAGCAGCCGTCGAAGCGCGGAGAGACGGACGAGAAGCAGAAGTCGTCGGCCGCCGGCGGCAGGGCCGAGAAGGCGCAGGTACAGCACCACCAGGCCAATCCGGGCCCCGTCGTGCCCATGGACACCAAGCCGTTCGAGTGCGAGGCTGGAACCAGGGAGGAGAGGGAGGAGAAGGCCAAGACCTTGAATGAGAGGTAAAATGACTGGGGGGGGGGGGGGGAGGGGGTTCCTTTCGTCTGCGGGTTGAGGATCGCATGACCGGGGTGGGGGTCTGCACTTTGTTTCGTTACGGGATACGGATTGTACACGGTTGCAGTTTGCAGTTTGAAAGTTTGCATTTGAAGTTGGACGCGTGAATGTGACGTGAGATACAACTACTATATATTCGGTGTTCATCTGGCCGCAGTAGCCTCCACCCCGTTTACGTGCCTAGGCTGACGGTTGGACTCCCGCGAAGCCAGCACCAAGCGGCGGAATCCTCTTCTCCAGCCACAGCTGAAGGTGGTTGATTTCCTGCGGGTCGGCGGAGTGCTCGAGGTTGGGGTACGAATGCCATTCGACCGATTTCCCAAGGTCATTAACCAGCACATCCTTCGACTTCTCGGCCCAATCGAGCGGGATGATTTTATCGATCTCCCCGTGGGCCATGAAGATGGGCGTGTCCTTGTTCGCGTCCTCGACCAGGTCGCCAACAGTGCTCACGCACGCGAGCCACGCCGATAGCGCCACTATGCCGCCGAGCTTGTGCGGGCAGGAGAGGCCGCCCTGTGTTCCTCATCGTCAGCGAGTCGTGGAATGGAGGAGGGAGGAGTCGGTTACCAGGAGCGCAACAGCTCCGCCCTGCGAAAACCCGCCGACGATAATCCTCTCGCTCGCGACGCCCTTAGCGATCTGCTCTTCGATGATCCCGTGCAGCAGCGACACGCTCCTCGTGATGCCCTCCTCGTCCTCCTGCGAGACATCGTGGAACGTCATCTTGCGCGGAAAATGCTCAGCTTAAGACTCGCACGTTTTCGCACTGTTGGGGGCGGGGGTGCGGAGAAGGGTTAGGGAACAAAAACATACGATGTCGAACCAGCCGGGCATGCGCATCCCTTGGTTCACAGTGATGGGAATGCTAGGTGCGTGCGGAAAGATGAACGTGCACTCGTCGAATTTCCGGCGAAGACGGAAGTTTTCCGAGACCGGTACCCTTTGCTCGCCCCCAATCCGTCAGCACTCTTCTCCCCCTCACGCGCGTGCAAACTACCATGCATGGCCGGTATCCCCAAGGCCGTGCAGGAAGATGAAGCTGTGCAAAGCATTAGCTGCGACTTGTCTCCCGGTGAGAGTAGGATGAACAGACGCAGAGGTAAGCCGCTTTGCGGAGGGAACGACGACGGCGGAAACGGTGGTCATGGTTGCTGGTTTGGTGGATTGGGGCTTTGGGATGGTGGGGGATGGTCTACATGGGCGCGCGGCGGTTTGGCGGGTTGAGAATGCATGCGTGGCTAGCGCCACACTTGCCTGACTAATGAGTGATATGCATACGGACTCACTCGTGGATCCTGCATACATAGTGCCTGTTGGATGATGCCGTTCAGGGACAACCAAAACAACATAACCAGAGCGATCAAAGCGGGAGTATTATTGCCTCTCCGTACTGCCTCGCGTTCAGGCTCAACAGTTAAGACCGCACAAAGCCTGCAGACGCATCTGCGTAAAAGATCAAGGAATCAACGATCTTACCACTGTAACCATTCAAGCAAATAGTAACCTGCTTCAGAGCTCAAAACATGAATCCACCACTGCCAGCCATAGCTCATTAGAGTACCGTGCGATGCAGAATCTTCTTGGGCGCCACAGCAGCCGACGAAGAACAAAAAGATTCTCACCAACAATACGTAACTTGGAGGGAGCCTCTAGAGTGACTAGGGCGGCTGTTGAAGCCCAGAAGGTACGATCATACAACCAGTTTTGGGGATAGGCAGCGACCCATCATGTGCAGATATTGGCGGAAGGTGAAAGGGCTGGGGCCGAACTGGGTGGGTGGATGGTTAGTAGAACCAATACGAGGGGTGGAATCGACGATGCAGGCAACATCTGATGGCTCAGTCCTCGCCACTGGATCCTTCGATGAGATCGAAGATAATCTAGCCGTCCCCGGAGCTGCTACTAGAGCTGGCGATGGGGTCTACCACCGAGGACAGGCGTTTGCCAGCGATCGCAGTCATATCCGGCGATTGCAGCGGATAACGTTTCCACTGTCTTCGCTCAATCGGCACTAGAGTAGTCACGGACTGGCGTATTGAGCTGTCATTTCCTCCTCCGCATTTCGATGCCCACCACCATCTCCACCACCACGTCCACCTCCAGCGCATGACAGCCGGACCGTCAGCACGTCAAGCCAAGTTCGCCCTGCGTAGCACCAGCTACGCCCCACCCTCGTTACTCGGGTTTCAGAACCCCCATCGGCGACGTGGGTAGGTGGCAACCAGCACTTGCGGGCAGGCTATTCTGCCACCCGGGCACAGCTCGGTCCCAGGTCTCAGAGTCCTCACAGCCAAGCCCAAGACGGCAATCCCCAGGGGCGGATGGAATTTCAAATCACGACTGCGCTTCCGCCAACAGCTGATGCGCTTATCAAGATCGCCCTCGCTCGCGCTATTGAAAACGTATTCCCAGCGTCAGGGCCGGGATCTCTACCTCTGTGCTCCACTTATCGCGTGCAACGGTAAGTCGCAATCGAATCGAATCGAATCGGCAGTTGCCCGCGGTTGTGGCCGAATTCGAAACATGGCTGGCTGTGTCAACTTCGCCTGCGAGGCGAGTAGATAGCAGCAGGCAGTTGACCCGTCAGTTCTGCTGCTTCCCCTGGTGAGAACACAGCAGACAGCAGCAGTCGCGAGGGGAGGCTAGATGCATATTTGCTACCTCCAAAACGAGCATGATGCGAGATCGACCGGATCGTATGTTGCGTAAACACGAAGGTTTTTTTTTCTTTTTTTTCTCTCTTTCGGGGGAGACAGGCGGTCCAGTGTGAGGGTTGCGTCGGACGCTCCCTGCGGCCACGGGCCACGGGCCACGGGCCCGGAAAGTCTGAGGACCCGAGCCTCGATCACTGCGCGGTTTGCTTGATCGATGCCGCCATGAAACATATTTTTCCGGTCTGCTGTCGGGCTTGCAGCCATTTCCTCCAATCTCTCCGGGCTCGGCGCACGTTCGAGACCCACTCGCCCTCAAATCCCGCAACCGTCCGCGCCGGAGCACATGCACACGTCCGCGTATTCACGGCTCGCCGCAACGTGCCAACCCAAACCGGGTTGAGTCACGTTTGGAAGGGGCAGAATGCGGCCTCGCTCGCCGCCGCGGAGGGCTTCTTCTGCAGGGCTCCACACGCGTCGTTCGATTTCGGAATGCGGATGTCGACGAGAAGCGGTCCGCCTGCGGAAGGCGGCGATATGAGGAGAATGCGGGAACGCGTGACAGCCGGGAGAGGCGGCGGATGGCAGCCGGCCTGATGCAAGGGCAAGCGCCATGTATGCGCTGCGGGAAGTCTCTCTCTTGGTGAACCCGGTAACGCCTCCTTCTGGTCTTGCCGCACCCGCCGCAGCGCACGGCAGACAACCATCCGACAACGTCGTGCTTCCCGAGACAAGCGGGATGCGATGTGTGAACCGTGGATGCGATAGATATGTGAACCGTCGGCCGGCTGGATCCGGCAAACATGCTGCCACCGCGCAGCGCTCGTGTCGTTGCGGTGGCAACTGGCAGCAAAGGTAACACTTCCGCTTCGGCTTCAGTTCGTCAAGAGGCTGCTATATAGTTGGATGGTTGGTGTGTCTAGTATCCGGGTTCAGCCGCGATGCCCCGCGATGTTCGGCTCTACGGCAACGCCGGGCGGAAGAGCCGCAGGATGCATTTGCCCGGAGCCCAAGACGAGCGGCACCGACAGCGGGGAGGGGGGCGGTGTGTTCGGCGGGCGCGGAGGTGGCAATGCCGGATGCGAAGAGGTTGAGGAGGATCGCGCTGTGTGTCGCTCGTTCCGAATTACCCCGGCGCGCCATGCAGTGCGGCCAGCAGGAAGACGCACCGACAGACGGCGGTTGTCGCCCACCTCCCCCTCCTCTCGCACTGGCTCCGCGTCCGACGGATGGCAGGCCGCCAGGAATAGGCCGGCCAGACTTACTTGCACAGCAGCACGGCCAGGCATTCCAGGAGTTCTCCACACTTGCAACACTTACGACATCCACCTTGGACAGCACCACCAATGATCGATCTGGCGCGAGGCACGCATCCGGAGCCTGTGGCCGGAAACGTGGAGTGCCCCTGTGGAGTCCGGATGGGAGCAGTCTCTCTCTTCCGGATGGGGCTTCGGTGAGGTTCGGTCGCAGCCAGTGGTCGCAGGCCCACGGTGGCATTCTTGCGATCGCCTGCGAGTCCGCTGCATACAAGAAAGCAGACCGTGGAAACAAGCAACCCGAGCGCAGTGCCTTCACGGCCGGAATTTGGCCTCTCGCATGGGGACCTGTGCCTGTCAACAAGCGTGACGCCGTCAACACGCCGGATCAGCCCCGCATCTCGTCCTCCAACGCTCTGGAGACGACCGGCAGGACGCGGCTAGGAATGGCGGGCCTCGGATGCGATCCCCCACGAGAGAGACGCGTGGGCGCAGATCCATTGGCTGCTGACGCCGTTCAATCAGGAGGAAAGCCGGGCCATCCAGAAGAAGGTCCTAGCACACACAAAGCCCACGCTGACTCGAAGGCCCGGGTGACAACACCCCAACCTACGGGTGCTCTATTCTCTAGAGCACAAGCGGCACTCCCCCCGCTCATCTGCTGGGTGATCGTGGATTCATCACGCCCGCTAGCCGGCTCAACTCGTCTCCGCATATCTCGGGTGCAAAAGAGATGGCTTATGTGTCGTGACGGAGCAATGCCGTGAAACAGGAGATCCCACGGTTCTCCGCCCCATCGAGTGGCACCTCACGTGATGCATCCTATCGCTGGGCGATTGGCTGCCAATCACGACCAGCCCTACGTAAGTCCCTGCCTGCTGCAACGGCCTTGCGGCTAAGACTGCACCTTGGGGCGGTGAGGATGCACTCTAGAGCAGTTGCTCCGAAGCCTCTCTTTCGCGCCTCCTTGGTCCCTCCGGCTGCACCTCCACCGCCGGCAGCAAGTGGATCTCCAATGCGAGCGAGAGGCATTGGATGGCATGGCGAGAGGCTGACACATCGTCCGCCTTCTCCTCCTCCCTCCTCCCTCCTCCCTCCTCCCTCCCCTTCGTCTCCTTCTTCTCCCAGTCCTCCTTCTGCTCCTCTTACGCTCCGCTAACCGGAGACACGGGCAGCCATGGGTTGGCCGTGAATACAATAAACCTTCTGGAAGCGCCTCCTGTGTCCCCAAACAAACCGGCGTGCAGCAACAGCGATATTCGATTCTCCTTCACCGCACTCACTCACCCGCACTCCCCGAGTTCGTGGCCTCTCTTTCTTGGCTGCCAGCCGCACGCCCTACATATCGACCGAGCGACCAGAATACAGTGGAGAACGAAGGCCCAGGCGTGGCAGAAGAAGAGGCAATACCGTGGTGCGTTCCCCTCCTGTCCACTCTTGGAACGGTTGTTGACCTCCGGACAGCCAGGCACCTACCGTCCTGCCGCCATCCTTCAAAACGAAACCTTCCTTCTCGCCGGTTCTGAACATCTTCGTTCCTTTTTCGCCGTACGTTTGAAATCTTCGTCAGAGCTGAGACGCTGTGCAACGCCGCCACCAATAGCCAGAAGCCAACAGTGGCTGACTGGGATCCGAAGGATTCCCCCTTCCCTCCTGCGTATTCGTGGTTGCCCCCCACGTCTCAAGCCTTCCAGCCCTGCAGGCCCACTTTCGGAGAGAAACGGTGACTAGAATTTCCGGTTATCGATTGATTGCAGCTCCTACATATTGAGACTCATACGACAAACCCGAGGAAGTTGCCTACAGTCACATCGCCAGCGCTCCAGAACACTGAAAATATCCCTACCAAGATACATCCGCTTGCTGCAGATATTGAATCGGGAGGATACCTACTCGACGCATCTACACGTCCCACTTCGAGCGGCCGTCCACCATCGGCTTCTCGCATCGATCAATTCGCTCGCTCTCCCATCTCCTGCAACGTCCAGAGCCGTCGTTGCCCACTCCACCGCATCCTCCTCCTATTCGAGCACAAACACAACACTGCATGAGACAAGCCGCACCCTGATCAGACTCGACAACCGAACTTCCGTAATTTGCATTCGACTTTTTTCCTGCCTGGATACCATAGTCTCCGTGCACAACAAGACGAACGCCGCCCATCGGGTGACCCGGAGTTGTAAGAGGAGAGTGGCAGCACAGGCACGGTTCTTCACGGGCAGGCTGTAACGTTATCGTCATCTGGGGAACCTAGCACTCACGGAAATAGTTGCAGACTAGCGTCACGCGCGCCCACCCTCTGCCATCTACTTGAGATAGAAGTATCCACCAGGCACGAGAGGCAGAAAGGTACATACACACGGTACCCAGGCACCTACTGAAAGCTGATCTACTCGGTGTTTCTCCGCCGCCGTCACGCACGCTTCAATCACTCGCTCACTCACGCTCCACCACCTCCACCGGCCGTATATCTGCCACTATATCAAATTATCCACCTCGCCTTGACCTTTATCATCCTCCACTATTGCGCCGTCTCAATCAAGATACGCCTCAGGCTATAGAGCTGGTTGGAGCTCCTTAGCTCACGAAGTTATCAGACGCCAATCATATCAGTCAATGAAAACCATGTCACAATCACCTCCCAGCTCAAACGCTTCGGTTGGAATCGTCGGCAGCATTGTCTCTAGCAGCAATTCAGCAACGAGGGATAGTCGGCCGAGCGCTGGCAGCTCCGGGAATCCTGCGATCAAACCGAAGCAATCAAAGAGCAGAAATGGTATGTCTTCATGGATGTTCCCGTGCATATATGCCTGCTACGGGAGATGCCCTTTGGTGCCCATACTCCTCACTGACGACGTTATGGCAGGATGCGTCACATGCAAGGCTAAACGCTTGAAGTGCGATGAAACGAAACCAACTTGCCTTCAATGTAAGTGATGATGCCGAAATTGAGGATTTATTCATGCTCATTACCGTCGGCAGGCCACAAAAGAAGCGTGCCCTGTGGAGGGTACAAGAAGGATTTCAAATGGAGGCCTTTTGAAGAATCGACAATAGCCGGGAAGGCTCCAAAGGCCATACGAAAAGGTAACTACTGAATGCTCCCTTTGGTGGTTCATTTTGAACGTTGGCTAAACTATGTAGGGGGAGGAGTTCAAAAGTCCAAGAAGGCTTCGTCAGTGGTAGCACGGATGAGTGGAAGTGGGCAATTGGATCTTGCCCAGATTCCGTTTGCTCAGGTACGGCCAATGCAGTATGCCAGCCCTACAACAAACGATATGTTCAACTTGGATCAGATATATATCATACCCGATAGCGCTTTGGGTCAGCTACCCACGCCACTGCCGAATGCGGCTTTTCCAGCGAGCGCCGGCGGTGCGGGAGAGCTTTACGGAGATGGGTGCATCGCCGTCTTCAAGCCACCGCAGGGGGAGGCCGACGTTTCTCCAGCGGGAATGGCGATCACGGGTCGATTGCCCTCCGATCCTCTCCAGGAGCTGATGGGCTCTGTCGGGAAAGACGCGCAAGACCTCCCAGAGACTCGCTACCCGGTGGGGAGCGTCAGCGAGGTTGATGACGATGCAATCGAAGAGATGATACGGAACAATACAGCTCAGTCCCAACTGATCCCGTCACCGGCACCTTCTATGATATCTTCATACTCCTCTGACTCCCGCTCATCGCAGGGAGAGAACTTCATCTACCTACAGGACATTTTTAAGCGACCAGCTGTGGTGGCGGAATCACCCGAAATACTCCTTTCTTATTTCGACAAGAACACCTGCGGTATTATGTCCATAAAAGATGGCCCGACTGAGAATCTATGGAGAACCCTCATCTGGCCACTGGCGCGCGACTCAAAGGCCTTATACCATGCAATATCCTCGATGACTGCATTCCATATGTCCAGGCAGCGACCGCAACTGCGGGTTGAAGGAATGGAGCACATGCGCCGATCGATTCGGTACCTCGCAGAGGGGCTTTCCCATGGCGACATCCGGCAAGACGCCGCATTGGGAACCACATTGGTTTTGGCATTCTCGGAGGCGTTCGATACTCACATCTCGACGGGTATTGAGCATCTGCGCGGCGCAAGAGTATTGATCAATCAGTCACTACCCAAGATCTCCTCGCTGAACGTCAACTCGGAGGGCTTCCAACGGTTGCAGTTCCTGTACAACGTGTGGGTATACCTGGACGTCCTCGCCGGGCTCACATCCGACGCCGACGAAAGCAGCAGCACGAACCCAAAGATGTTTTACAATCCCCTCGCTTCGTCTTCCCCCTCTTCGGTCGATCCCCTACTCGGCTGCTCGGCAACTCTTTTCCCCCTCATCGGTCAAGCCGCCTGTCTCGTCCAGCGGGTACGGAAACTCGAAAAGAACTCGGTGGGCATCATATCAGCCGCCATGGATCTCAAAGTCCTGCTCGAATCGTGGCAGGCACAGGAGTACTACGAGCCGATCGAAGATCCGCTTAGCGACGTGATACATTGCATCACCACAGCCGAGGCTTACCGCTGGGCGACACTCCTGTACCTCCACCAGGCCGTCCCAGAACTCCCATCGCCGGACGCACACGAACTCGCAGACAAGGTGCTGCGACTGATCGCCTCCATACCCGCAAACTCCAGATGCTGCGTGGTACATATTTTCCCGCTAGTCGCGGCAGGATGTGAAGCCGTCGGAGACGAGGAGCGAAATTGGGTTAGGGAGCGGTGGGAGGGAATGATGAACCGCATGTGGATAGGGAATGTCGAGAAGGCATGGCAGGTCGTCAAGGAGGTGTGGCGCCAGCGAGATGAATTCCAGGCACAACAAGCCCCGCTGATCACACCGTCATATCCCCTATCACCCTCTTCGTCACCGCGCTCGAATTGTGGATCTCCTCCGACGCACTCAATGCTCCCATGGGACGCGGGTTTCGAGCCCGTCAGCCAACGACCTTTGCCCCAGCGGGCGAAGAGGAGCAGTGCTGAGGATATATTACATGAACACCGAAGGGGAGAGTGGGAATACGAAGTGTCGATCAGGGGGGGTCTACACTGGCTTGGAGTGATGAAACAATGGCGTTGGGAGGGTACTTTTCCCCATCCGTCCTCTGGGTCTTGAGTAACAACTAACATGCGGATCGATAGTTCTCTTGGGTTAAATTGGTCCTTTGTGGTCGTACCCTCAGAGTTTGATATTTACCTTGGATATCGTATGGTTTTTTTTTTGCCTTCACTGGGAGAATCTGGCGTTGTGGTTTTCTCGCGCCGGATGTCATGGATTGATACCCTGTAATCCTCATTCACTCATGTCCACTTGAACTAGTGTGATCGGCCGTGTTTCTGTGCGATGTGATTTGTGGCCGTGGCGATACCCGAGACGATCATGCCCACCCAGTATCCGGATTCCAGATTGGCACGCCGATCGAGATGGGGTTTACAATGAAAAGCCTGTGATGGGGGAATGTGAGGACCGACGCCAAGGGTATGAAGCAGAGTTAGTTACTCTATTTCAGCATTCGCGGGAGCACACACTCCCGGACAAGTCCGACGGTTCTGGAGGTCGGGACCGTTTCAGCATAGTCGTGATGATTGTGGTGGTAAAGATGAAGATGACGAACAGCCTGTGTATCCCTATTCGGGGGAACTCACATCCTGACGTGCACAGTCAGACCCCCATGATTTGAATTTTCTTTTTAATAAAAAAAAAATTAAATTTTTTTTTTGACAAGCTGAGGATGGATCGCGATCCGCTGGCGAGCGAGTGACGTATCCTGATCTGGCAGTTTCCCCGGTACACGCTATGACATGGTGTATACCTATGACATAGACGTTCATATTACCGCCGTGGGCAGCATATGTACGCGGAGCCAGCGAGACCACCGCCGCCGCCATCGCCGGGAGCCAGAAGTCCCCCCCGTTGCACGCACACACACACACACACACACACACACACACACTCGTCACGAGCGGCGCCGGTAGCAGAGTGTATCACCGCCGGACCACCCCACGCCGCCGGTTGACCCGAAGCGGACACGGCCGCATCTCGCGATCTTCGTCTGCCCGCCCGCCGGGGCCGATATCGATGGCACGGAGGCTGGCTCGTTGCACGCCCCCATCGCTCATACATATACCCCCCCCCCCCCCCCCCGGGTCCGTCCCTCGCTGCTCCTCCTTCCTCATCCCGTAGACGCCCACGCCCACCCCTCCCGCAAAAATTCCAATGCACTACCGCCCCCCGCGCGCAGGCCGAGGTCCGGCCGCTGCCCCTCGTCACCAACGCCAACGTCTCCGTACGGGACATCTTCAGCAGCGACAGGATCGACGGCGACAAGCCCATCTCCTCGGGCCTCTTGCGTCTCGAGAGGGGTGAGGAGTTCGTGTACTTGGGTGTAAGGGTATTTGGGGCCCACCCCCCCCAGCGCCTATATTTCGTAATGGAGGTGCGCCTGCCTTTACGCTCCGTCCTAGGTAGTACACTTACACTTACCACGAGATGGAGGTTTGTTTGTTTGTTTTTTCGTTCCCGTCGTGAGATAGGTGGGTGGGGGCTGATGGATGCGGTAAAATAGAATCATTCTGGAGGGCGAATACCAGATCACGGACGAGCAGGGTCTCAGCGTCACCGGGGACGTCTCCTACTTTGGTACGTATTGCTCTGGCTTCCCCCTCGATGCCCGGCACAGGTGCGGGACTGACCGGCCGACTGCTTGTGCAGAGAAGGGTACGACCATCACTTTCTTGATGCCGGATTACGGACTGGCGTTCTACACGGGACAGAGGGGTATGGATTCTGCTTAGGCGTTTGTTGGAAAGAAGGGGCGTGGATTACGCAGGAACATGGGAGCAAAAATTGAAACAGTCCGTCATTCGTTGATCCCACGTCAAACACCCAGCAAGGAGCAAAACACACCACGCCCAACCAACTCCACTTGTATCCCCTCAGCGCACTCCGTAAATTGTGACGCATCAGAAAATGAAACAAAAGCAATAATTCACCATTTCCTCCGTCTAAACGGTCTCCATGTATCTCCTCACCTCCCAATCGGTGACCGCCTGCTCCCACAGCTGGAGTTCGTGCTGCCTGGTGCCAGCAAAATGATCGACGAAGGTATTGCCAAACAGCTCCCTGGCGACACTGTTCTTCGCGACCATCTTCTGCACCGCCTCGCCCAAGTTTTTGGCCAGGCGCTCGCCATCGCCGCTTTCCTCGCTCTTGCCTAGCGGAGGGATGGTCACCTTCATCTTCTTCTCGACGCCGCGTAGCCCGCTGGCCAAGATGGCCGCGAGAACGTAATGCGGGTTCGTATCCGCGCCGCAGGTACGGATCTCGAATCTCGTGGCCTTGGGGGATGCAGTCGGCGGGGAGATGATGCGTATGCTCGCCGATCTGTGCTCCAGCCCCCAGCTCACCGTGACCGGCGCCCAAAAGTTCTCGACGAGGCGCTTGTACGAGTTGATGGTCGGCGCAAGGATCGGCATGATGGACGGCAGGGCGTCCAGTATCCCCGCGAGGAAGCACTCGCCGATTTCGGAGATGTACGCGAGGTCTGCGAAGGTAGGGTTCGGGTTCTTCTCGGAACGAGCGAACAGGTTCTCGCCGGAGGCCGACGCGAGGGACATGTGCATGTGTCCGCTGTTGCCGGGGAGGCCCTCGACCGGCTTCGCCATGAAGCAAGGCGTGATACCGTGGGTGGAGCCGAGCGCTTTCACGGCGTATTTGAAGAGCGACGCGCGGTCGGCCATTGCCGCGACCTCGCCGAATTCGAGTGCTGCTTCGTACACTCCAGGCCCCGACTCGGTGTGCCAGCCTTCGATGGGGACGCCGAATTTCTTGCCTGTGGTGATGGTGGAGCCGGATCAGCAACTGGGGGTCAAAAGCTGCTGGAAGAGAGAGTGTGTGTGTGATCCTACAAGCATCGAAAACCCCATAGTAGAACTCCTGATTCTGCATCGGCCTGGTAATCGAGTACCCAAACATCCCCGGAGTGATGTGCTCCAGGCCCTGCCCTCTCCCCTCGCCGAGGCTCTTCGGCGTCTCCCTGAAGTTATAGAACTCATACTCGGCGCCGGCAAGGGCCTCCCACTGCTCTGACTGTAGCCTCCCAACGACCTTTGCCAGTAGCCCACGGGGACAGGGCGCGATCGGCTCCCCGGTCTCGGGATCGTAGAATGACACGAGGAAGAACGGGATGCCGCAACTGGTGTCCTTTCCGATCTCCCAGGGTATCCGACGGAACGAGGACAGGTCTACTTTCGCCAACATGTCGCGGTAACCGTTCTCCGCGTTGGAGACCGACAGCTCGCGGAAGTAGGTCCGGTCGTGCATGTCCCAGCCGAAGACCACGGAGCAGAAGCCGAAGCCGCTCTCGACGACAGAAAGGAACTTCTTCTTGGATACAATCTTGCCTGCCCGCCCGAAAACGTGAGCGAAAACGCGTTCGAGGATCGTTGGGAGCGGGGGGGGGGGGGGGGGGGGGGGGGGGGGGGGGGGGGGGGGGGGGGGGGGGGCGGGGGGGGGGGGCGGCGGCGGGGGGGGGGGGCCGGGGGGGCGGGCGGGC
>Ga0307508_10000114_pt1 | contig 95098 bp, 82 predicted proteins | sample 9_EM_MG_FD_203089 | JGI IMG/M metagenome (GOLD analysis project Ga0307508, IMG submission 203089) | Populus trichocarpa ectomycorrhiza microbial communities from riparian zone in the Pacific Northwest, United States - 9_EM | ecosystem: Host-associated > Plants > Roots > Unclassified | place... | reverse complement strand
TCGTCATGCACTGGTTCGTCGCCTTCGCCATGGCCCAGCTTTTGATCCGCGGCGCGCTGATCATGGTGCACATACCCAACAGCGATCCGGCAAAGATCGGCGCGCTTCGCGCGCATATGCTTGCCGGAATCCTGGTTCTAACGATCATGACGGCGCGCCTTGTCCTGCGCAACACGACGAGACTTCCCGCGCCTGCATCACCGGGTAACGCGTACCTGAACCGGCTCAAGAAGATGGTTTGGCCGCTTCTCTATATATGCGTGTTCTGCCAGGCGTTGGCCGGCCTCGGCATGGCGGTCCAGGCCGGCCTGCCGGAGATCCTGTTCGGCGGGAGTGGCACGTTGCCGGCCGACTTTTGGGTGTACCCGCTCCGCAGCGTCCATTATCTCTTCTCCCGCCTCCTGATGGGCCTGATCGCCGTCCACGTCGCAGGCGCCGCCTACCATACCCTGATCCTTCGTGACGGGCTGCTCCGCCGCATGAGCTTTGGACGCCGCGAGCGGCTACGTTCCGAACCCAATCGGACGCCGGTTGCGGAGGCGCGGTGACGAAATCTCCTGGCTTCCATGAAGCGCATCCCTGATCGATGTAGCCCCTTCAGACGTAGCGGGCGATTGCCATGGCGAATATCGAAATCAAGAGTAGCGCCACAGTCGCTCGGGCCGTTATGACGACCCTGCGATCAAGTTTCGAGGCGCGATGCTTCCTCGCGCTGCCCCGCACCGAGCCGACGGCTGTGCCAAGACCGCCAGCGCTCACCCGAAGCAGCACGACCGCCAATCGGCGCCGCGGCGCGGATTGACAGTCTTTGGTCTGGGCCTCTTGCTGTACTTCCCCAAGGCGCAGGCAGGCTGTTCTGGCCAGTGGCCACCGGAACCCTGCGCCTCGTCGTGGCGCTCGGCGGCAGTTGGCTGGCGTTGCACGCGACCGGTTCGCTCAGCGCCTTTCTTTGCCGCTGTTGCCGCGGCGATATCGACCTCCTTCAGGCGCCGCTCATGGGCGCTCAATGAAACGACCTGCGGATCAGAGCCAATATTGCAGGCCGAATGACACCCGGTTGAAGAGAGTGGGAGTAACAGGGGGAAAAAACCGAGGAAAATCAAAGCCGGATTTTGGACATGGTGCCCAGGGGCGGGTGCACGATAGTGGAATCGAACCAATGACTTGGGCCAACGTGCGGGCGGATTCCGACGTCTTGAGACGCCTTATGCATTTCGCGATCAGCCCGCACCTCCTGACATATCATCGGCGCACACTCGATCAGTTCGACCTGCGACGATGCTCTTATGTCACGTTGGCTGAGGGTGTAGACGCGCCATCAAGGCGCTCATGCGCGTTGTACTCCGGTTTCTGTCGGCCGTGTCACAAACGCGTGTCACGGTGGGCGCCGAAACCGGCTAGGGAGGCATACCCAAACTCGCAAGCCCTTCGCAGGCACGATCGCAAAACCCTGGCGTGTGCGGCAAAGCCCTTCTGACTTGGCCAATTGTGAGATCGGGATAAGCACCAGTCAGTTCAGCGAGGCTCTGGCGCGCCTCTGCCTTGCGGCCCGCCAACGCAAAGGCCGCAGCGCGAAAGCGATTGACCCAGACCGCGGGTGGATGCTCGGCAACTCCGCGGGTGAACCAACGCGCAGCCTCGTCGTAACGGCCTGCTTCGAAATGCGCCGAACCAATCCCGATGGAGCAAAAGAAATTCAGCGGATCGTGGGGGCCGAGCGTCCTTGCAAACTGAAAGCATTCGATCGCATCAACTGCTCGCCCATGGTAGAGGTGCAGCATACCGCTTCGGTTCCATCCCCAGACGCAACCTCCGTCCAGCGCGAGGGCGCGATCGCAATGGATGGCGGCTGCCTCGAAATCCTGCGCGAGCGTATGGGCAGCAGCCACTAATGCCTCGACTTTCGGATCGCAGGCGTTAAGCCGGCTTGCGCGCAGGGCCAGTTCGCGACCGGCTTGTTTTTCCGCGTCGGGCTGAGGTCCAAGGTGATGGCTCCCACGCTGGGCATGGCACCACGCAGCGAGCGCCATTGGCAGCGCATCCCGCGGTGCAAGCTCCATCGCCCTTTCGAGGAGTTCAAGTGCTTCGGCTTGAGAAGCGGGTTCGATCAAAAGGGCTCGCGGCAGCGCTCTCATCGTGAGTTCCCATGCACCCAGTTGCGCGGGGTCCCTGTTCGATGCTCTTTGGATCTCCGCCGTCCGAAGAGATAAGCCGACCGCACTTGCGACGCGGATTGCAACGTTCTGTTCGAAGACGAATACGTCGTCGAGTTCCCCGTCCCATCGATCTGCCCAGAGGTGGCGCCCAGTCGCGGCATCGGTCAACATCACCATGATCCGCAAGCGTCGTGCGCCGTCTTCCCGTACCTTGCCGCGCAGGTGATAACGGGCATTGCGAGGTGGTCCCACGCAGAGCCAGCGGTCTCTCAGGAGCGCAACCGCGATTTCGTCGGCGATCGTGGTCAAGTGGCGGGCCCGCACTCCGATGAGCTCAAATGAATGCACGGCAATCACCGGCCGATCGAGCGTCGGCGACTGCACCGCTGGCAATGCCGCCTGTCGCGCAAGGACCGCGCAACGGCGCCTCAGTGTAACCGAGGGGCTTTCGCCATAGCTTTCGCGATAGGCGGCGGCAAAGCGTCCAAGATGGTGAACGCCGCATTGCATTGCGATTTCCGTAATGCTGGATTTTGGCTGTGCCCGCAGCAATTCGTGACGGAAGCGTTCGAGGAGCAAAGCGCGCCTGACTTGGCATGGCGAGCGCTCAACGAAGCGACGGAAATGCTTCTCTAACGTCCGGCGTGCCACGCCGCATGCAGCAGCCACTTCGTCGATGCTGCGCTCAGGGTCAGCCTCGAGCAGAGCCACTGCCTTCTTCACATCCCGAGGAAGCATCGACACACGAGCCTCCGTCCAGGGCCTGAGCCTATCACGGACGCCCCTCTTCTCTTAGGGGATTCGGACGCAGGCTGGATAACGGGGGCGCAAAATGGATGGCGATCGGCAATGGATCAGGCGGAGGCTGGCAGGACCCGATTACCAAATGCAGTCGAGAACGGAGCCGAGCATGCGCACAATGTCTTGCCTCTTGCTGATGGTAGCGGCATCGACTTGCGTGAGTTTCCGCGCATCCGCCGATGTCATTGCCGATTGGAACGAGAAAACGGTCACAGTCGTGACCAACGCGAAGATGACGCCACCGCAGGCCGAACGGGTCATGGCCATGGCACATGTGGCCATGTTCGACGCGGTCAATGCGATCGATAAACGCTATCGCCCTTATCTGGTCCAGCCGCCGGCGTCGACGATGGCCTCAAGGGAGGCAGCGGCTGCGGTTGCGGCGGGAAAGGTCCTGATCGGTTTACATCCTGTCGCTGACGGAGAGCTGAGGGAAACTTTGACGAACTACCTCGCAGGAATCCCAGACGGTCAGCCCAAATCGGACGGCGTCAGGATCGGTGAAACGGTCGCCGCGCGAGTTCTTGAGGAGCGGGCGGAAGACGGCTGCGCAGCGCCAGACGCCTACCGACCCAAGACTAAGCCCGGCGCATACGTTCCCACTCCAATTACCGTCGGCTCGGTGTGGCCCAAGCTGAAGCCTTTTGCCATGACGAGCCCGGCGCAATTTCGCCCCCAGCCTCCAATTTCCTTGAAAAGCGAGCAGTGGGCGGCCGACTACAATGAAATAATGAATTTCGGTAGCCGAGCAAGCACACAACGCTCCCCGCGACAGACAGAGGACGCCCGTTTCTGGTTGACGCCGGGTCCGAACATCTACTACCCGATCGTGCGGCAACTCGCTGCAGCGAACAAGCTGGACGTCATTGATAGCGCACGCTTCATGGCGCTGGTGGCGGTTGCCAGAAGCGACGCCTTCATTGCGATTTTCGACGCCAAATATTTCTATGAGTTCTGGCGGCCGGTTACCGCCATTCGCAACGGCGATTACGACGACAATCCCACTACCGCTGCGGACGCAACTTGGCTGCCGTTGGCGGACACCCCGATGCATCCAGAATACCCGTGCGCGCACTGCATTATGGCGGCGTCGATGGCATCAGTGGCCGAATCGGTCTTCGGCACGGCCAATGTGCCGGAACTGACTCTAACCAGCCCTACGGCTCCCGGTGTCACCCATCGCTGGACCAATCTCGACGCGTTCGTCGGCGAAGTATCGGAAGCTCGCATCTGGGCCGGCTTCCACTATCGATTCTCCACGCGCGTTGGCCAGGAGATGGGGCGCAAGATCGGCAACTACGTCGTCGACAACGTAATGCAACCAAACACAGCGGCCGGGCGCTAGCGATGTTGCGATACGCGGCGGAACATCACGGTCCGCTGGCGGAAGCTCAACTATATCCGACCCGCGCCCGAATTGCCTCTGCGAGCTAACATCGCGGCTTCGATGAGCATCAACGACACGCCGCTTCGGCAACGATCAAAAGGCGGGTGGTGCCCCGGCTTTTCGAAGGTGCGGGAATCACGTCTGAAAGGAAAAATGAAACAATGGCTTAGGAGAACGGCATGGTGCCCAGGGGCGGAATCGAACCACCGACACTGCGATTTTCAGTCGCATGCTCTACCAACTGAGCTACCTGGGCGTCTCAAGCGGCCCAAGGGCCTGTCGAGCGGGCGGTTTATAGTGGGGTCCGGCGGCGCTGTCCACCATGCTTCGCCTTAAGGCTACGCATGGCACAGCCCCCGCTTCGGGCTCGGTGCAGCCCCTTCAAGACAATGGGCTTTCGGCAGTGGCCGGGAAAAAGCGACAACGCGCCGAATGGTCCGGCGGCCAACCGCAGAAAACCGCCAGATCAGCCTATTCCTCGTCGTCCGGCTCATCGTCGCGGGCCGGAATCACATAGGAACCGGACAGCCACCGGTTCAGGTCGACATCCCGGCAGCGCGGCGAACAGAACGGCAGCACAGGCTCCGCGGCGGGCCGGCCGCAGATCGGGCAGCGCTTGCCCCTCCCCTGCGTGTCCGGCGCAGCGGAGCCAGGCGTGCGCTTCGGAGGCTCAGGCGGTGGCGGTGGCATTGAGCCAGCCGAAGCGGATCGGAAAACCCTCGCCCCCGATCAAGGTCATGGTTTCATAGAGCGGCAGGCCCACCACATTGCTGTAGGAGCCGACCATCTTGACCACGAAGGATCCCGCGATGCCCTGCACGGCGTAGCCACCGGCCTTGCCGCGCCATTCGCCGGAGCCGATATAGGCTTGGATGTCGTCCTCGGAGAGGCGCTTGAAGCGAACGCGGGTCTCGACCAGCCGCTGGCGGAAGGCCTCCCGCGGCGTCACCAGGCAGATCGCGGTGTAGACGCGGTGGTTGCGGCCCGAGAGCAGCCGCAGGCACTGCGAGGCTTCGTCGACCAGATTGGCCTTGGGCAGGATGCGGCGGCCGACCGCGACCACGGTGTCGGCGGCGATAATGAAGGCGCCGCGCAATTCGTCGTCGAGTTGCACCGATTTGAGCGCCGCGTCCGCTTTCGCCCGCGCCAGCCGGTTGGCGCAAGCCCGCGGCAGTTCGCCCCGCCGCGGGGTTTCGTCGACGTCGGCGGGCCGCAGCGCATCGGGCTCGATGCCGGCCTGATTGAGCAGCGCCAGCCGGCGCGGCGAGCCGGACGCAAGTACGAGTTTGGGACGGCCTAGCATGCGGTATTTTCGTGAAGGATTTCAAGGGCGCGCGGTTTGCGGGGATGCGCGCGGAAACTATCGGAAGGACTTAGGTTTAACAACCCGGCAACGGCTCTTTGTGGCCGCCACCACCGCTTCATCGCGGCGTCAGGAGCAGCGCCGGCGGGCAGCTTTTGTCATCGAACCGCAATGTGACGCCGCATCGATGATTCGCTGACCGTCTCGACGCGGGGGGACCGGCTACCCGCTCGCCGCGTCGGCGTTGGCAAAGCGTTTGCGAATCCGCAGCGACAGCGTGTCGCAGACCTCGCGATAAGCAGCAAGCCGCTGCTCCCGGTTGCCCTCGGTGCCGGTCGGATCGTGGGTCGGCCAATACTCGACGTCGGCAGCCAATGTCCGCGTCAGCTCCAGCGCCTTGTGATGCGCCTCCGGCGACAGCGTAATGATGAGGTCGAAATTGAGTCCTTCCCAATCCTCCAGCTCGTCGAAGGTGATCGGCTTGTGGGTGGAAATGTCCTGGCCAAGTTCAGCCATGACGGCAATGGCGAACGGATCGAGCTGGCCCTTCTTGACGCCGGCCGACCTGACATAGAGCGCCTCGGGGAACATCCGCTGCAGGAGACTTTCGGCCATCGGCGAACGTACGCTGTTGAGACCGCAGGCAAACAGCACGGACTGCGGATTGCGCGCACGCACCGCCGCCATCACGCTTTCTTTTTGCGGCGCGCGCGACAAACACGCTGCGTTGGCGCTGGCATCACGCCGTTCGTCTCGCGCATTCCTTTTGCGCGACAAACGCTTCGCGTTTGCGCTGACATCATCCGCCCTCACCCCTCCAATGCAGGACGGTGATCAGGGTGAACAGCCGGCGCGCGGTTTCGAAATCGACCCGCACCTTGCCCTTCAGCCGCTCCTGCAGCGTGCGCGAGCCCTCGTCATGGATGCCGCGACGACCCATGTCGATCGCCTCGATCTTGTCCGGCGTAGCAGTACGGATGGCCTGATAATAGCTGTCGCAGATCATGAAATAGTCCTTCACGATGCGGCGGAACGGCGTCAGCGACAACAGGTGCGCCACCACCGGCGTGCCGTCCTCACGGCGGATGTCGAACATCAACCGGTTGCCGGTGATGCCGATATGCACGGTGAAGGGGCCCTTGCCTTCGGCGCCCTGCGGCGCGAACAGGTTCTGCTCGATCAGGTCGTAGATCGCGATCGCCCGCTCGTGCTCGATATCGGGCCCGGAGCGTCCGATCGATTCCTCATCGAGCGTCACTGCGACGATGCAGTTGTTCTGGTCATCCTGTTCCGGCGGTCTGTTCATGGCAGATTGAGGCGCATCCCCACCGAGCGCGAATGGGCTTCCAGTCCTTCGGCCCTGCCCAGCGTCATCGCCGCGGGTCCGAGCGCGCGCAACTGGTCCGGCCCGCATTTCAGGATCGAGGTTCGCTTCATGAAGTCAAGCACGCCGAGCCCCGACGAGAACCGCGCCGAGCGGGCCGTCGGCAGCACATGGTTGGAGCCGCCGACATAGTCGCCGATCGCCTCCGGGGTATGGGCGCCTAAGAAGATCGCCCCGGCATTGCGGATCTGCGCCGCGATCGCCTCCGGCTCCGCGGTCATGATTTCCAGATGCTCGGCCGCGATCGCGTCCGCGAGCCGGATGGCATCCTTCAGGTCCCTGACCAGGATGATCGCGCCGAATTCCTCCCAGGAGGCGGAGGCGATTTTCGCCCGCGGCAGCGTATTCAGCTGCGATTGCACCGCGCGCTCGACCTCGTCCGCAAGCCGGGCGGAGTCGGTGATCAGGATCGACTGCGCGCTGGCGTCGTGCTCGGCCTGCGCCAGCAGGTCGGCGGCGATCCAGCCGGCATTGCCGGTGTCGTCGGCGATCACAAGCACTTCGGAGGGGCCGGCGATCATGTCGATGCCGACCTTGCCGAACACCAGGCGCTTGGCGGCCGCGACATAGGCATTGCCGGGCCCGACGATCTTGGCCACCGGCGCGATCGTCGTCGTGCCATGCGCGAGCGCCGCGATCGCCTGCGCGCCGCCGACGCGATAGACCTCGGACACGCCACTGAGCCGGGCGGCCGCGAGTACCAGCGGGTTGAGCTTGCCGTCGGGCGACGGCACCACCATGACGACGCGCGGAACGCCGGCAACCCTCGCCGGCACTGCGTTCATCAGCACCGAGGACGGATAGGCCGCGGTGCCGCCCGGCACATACAGCCCGGCGGACTCGATCGCGCTCCAGCGCCAGCCGAGCTCGACGCCAAGCGGATCGGTAAAGCGCTCGTCCTTGGGCAATTGGCGACGATGGAAGGCCTCGATGCGGTCGCTGGCAAAGCGCAAGGCGTCGAGCGTGACGGCGTCGCAGGCCTTCAGCGCCGCATCGATCTCGCCGGTCGAGACGCGCAAGGTGTCCGGCATCAAATGGAGCCGGTCGAATTTGCGCGTCGTCTCGATCAGCGCCACGTCGCCGCGCGCGGCGACGTCATCGACGATGGCGCGCGCCGCCGCCTCGACATCGGCGGAGGTCTCGCGCTTGGCGGCGAGAAATCTCGCGAACCGCTGGTCGAAATCGGCGCTGCTTTGCTCTAGTCGGACGGGCATGGGGCTTTCCGGACGGGGGCGCGCATTCGCCAACGCGGCTACAGGCTAGGCAACAGGGTGCGCGCAAATCAGATTGAGGCCTCCTGCTCAATGGCGCGGCGGCCAATCGCCGTCAACCCTTCTAACCGCCCGATCCGGGCGACAAGGCGTCTTCGTCGAGGCCGCTGGCGCCGAGATCGTCGGTACCGAGGTCGGTCAGCCCGCATTCGAGGCATTCGACGTCCAGCCGCAGCACCCCGCCCCGCGCAAACAGCAGCAGCGCGCTGCCGCCGGGCGCCTCGCCCGGATTAAACTCGATCCCGACCAGCTCAAGCACGGTCCCGGGCGCCGCCAGATCGATGTTGCGCGACTTGCATGCCAGCACCCGGTCGAAGCGCAGCGCCGCGACCAGGCGGCGCGGCGTGGTTTGTCCGGACAGCGTCTGCTCCCAGTCGAGCCGGCTCATGCCGATCACCAGCCGCTTTTCGGCCTGTCGCCAGATGATATCGGAGGTCCGCACGCGGGCGTCCTGGACGTGCGCGGAAATCACCGTGAGGTCGTCGGCATCGAGCGCGATCAGTTTGAGCTGGGACGTCACTTGACACTCCCTCGACCCTGGGTGCGCGTATCGAGCACGCGCTCAATCGCTGATGCGTTCGATCGCGGCGCCGCAGCCCTTGAGCTTCTGCTCCAGCCGCTCGAAGCCGCGATCGAGATGATAGACGCGATTGACCATGGTCTCGCCCTCGGCGGCAAGGCCGGCAATGACCAGCGAGACGGAGGCGCGCAGATCGGTCGCCATGACCGGTGCGCCGCGCAAGGACGCAATCCCATCGATTCTGGCGGTCTCGCCATCGAGGCTGATCCGCGCGCCGAACCGCGCCAGTTCCTGCACATGCATGAAGCGGTTCTCGAAAATGGTCTCGGTGATCTGCGAGGCCCCTTGCGCACGGACCATCAGCGCCATCAATTGCGCCTGCAGGTCGGTGGGAAACCCTGGAAACGGCGCGGTCGACACCTTGACCGGCCTGATGCCCGCGCCATTGCGGGCAACGCGGATGCCTTCATTGTTGACTGATATGTCGACGCCGGCCTCTTCGAGCACGTCGAGCGCCGATTGCAGGAGTTCCGGCCGGGCACCGGCAAGCTGCACGTCACCGCCGGTCATCGCCACCGCCATCGCATAGGTGCCGGCCTCGATCCGGTCGGGCAGCACGGTGTGCCGCGCTCCATGCAGCCTGTCCACGCCTTCCACGACGATCTCCGAGCTGCCGGCGCCGGACACGCGCGCGCCCATCTTGTTGAGACAGTCGGCGACATCGCGTATTTCCGGCTCGCAGGCAGCGTTGCCAATGACGGTGGTGCCCTTGGCAAGGGTGGCGGCCATCAGCGCGACATGGGTCCCGCTCACCGTAACCTTGGGGAAATCGATTGTGGCGCCCTTGAGCCCGCGCGGGGCCTTTGCGATCACATAGCCGCCGTCGATCGAAATCTCGGCGCCGAGCCTCTCCAGCGCCATGATCAACAAGTCGACCGGCCGGGTTCCGATGGCGCAGCCGCCGGGCAGCGATACCTTGGCCTCGTGCATCCGGGCCAGCAGCGGCGCGATCACCCAGAAGCTCGCGCGCATGCGCGACACCAGCTCGTAGGGCGCGGTGGTATCGATGATATCGGCCGCAGAGATGCGCAGGGTCTGCCCGCAATATTCGCGGTCGCCGGGGCGCTTGCCTACCGACGTGATGTCGACGCCGTGGTTGCCGAGAATTCGCTGCAGCTGGGCGACGTCGGCGAGCCGCGGCACGTTGTCGAGGATCAGCGTGTCCTCGCTCAACAATGCGGCGATCATCAAGGGCAGCGCGGCATTCTTGGCGCCGGAAATCGGAATCGTACCATTGAGCTTGTTGCCGCCGACGATGCGAATGCGATCCATAGGCTAAGTCCACCCCGATAATTTTGCGAAAATATACGGCGAAGCGAGTTGATGCGGTAAAGGCTTGAAATTTGCGGCGATTTGATGGGTCTACAGGTCATTCCAGGACACACGCAAGCGCGAAGTCGGCAGCTCCCGATTCCGGGTTCGGCCGTTTCACGCGCGCTGCGCAATGTCCTCAGAGCCGATTGATATCCTCGCTCTCCAGCACCGGTTTCGTATAACCGTCCCGCGCCACCCTGATCATGGCGCGGCCGATTTGCTCGGTCGTGGTCATGTAGCTCGGGGCGAGGCGGTTGAGCAGGGATAGCAGTGGCGCGCTGGCAACATAGATCGCCTGGACCCAGGCCGTCTTGGAGCGGATGCCGTGGAGCGGCTGGATGCCGGCCGGGCGAAACATGTAGGCCGCCTTGAATGGCAGTTTGAGCAGATCGTTTTCGGTCTTGCCCTTGACGCGCGCCCACATCAGGCTGCCGCGTTCGCTCTGATCGGTGCCGCGGCCGCTGACGTAGACAAACACCATCTGCGGATTGAGCTTCGCCAGCATCGTCGCCGCGGCCATGGTGACGTCGTAGGTCAAGCGGCGGTAGCGCGCCTCGTCCATACCGATCGATGAGACGCCGAGGCAGAAGAAGCAGGCCTCCAATCCGGTCAGTTGCGGTTCAAGACGAGAGAAATCCAGGAAATTGTCGTGAATGATCTCGTGCAGTTTCGGGTGCCGTCGTGCGGTCGGGCTGCGCCCGACCGCGAGCACGCTTGCGACGGCTGGATCGAGCAGGCATTCGCGCAGGACACCTTGCCCGACCATGCCGGTTGCACCGAACAGCACGACTCTCATCGTCTGAGATCGACGGCGACGGCGGGGATCATGCGAAGGCGGCCGCCGGCCTGAACCGCCGCCACGCACCGACGATCATGATCACGAAGAACAACAGCACGAGACCTTGGACCACCCCGAAGACCGGTCCGGTCGGCGGGTTCCCCGGCGCCAGCGCCGTCAAGGTGGGCACCTTGAGGAAGCTCTGGACGACAAACACAAACACGTTCAGGTACAGCGAGCCCAGCGCCGTGACGACGTAAACCCGGCGCCATGCGCCGGAAAGCCTGGTGCCGTACAGGGCGATGCAGGCGATCGCGAGCAGGACCAGCGACAAGATGCCGATCATGTGCGACGGCAACAGCTCCGTGAACGGGAACATGAATCCGGTGATGCTGGTGAGAATGGTGAACAGCAGGAAGATCGCGGTCAAGGCCGGCATTGGGTTCGAGCCGAGCAGAGCGAACATCACGACGATTCCGGAGACGATCGCCACCAGGCTGATGATGACGTGCAACGTCGTAAAGGCAGACAAACTCAGACCCAACATCATGGCTCACTCCCCCGCAACAAGCTGGAACGAAAAAATCAACGCAAAGCTCGTATAGATTGCCACAGCCTCTGCACAGAACGGCAAGAGGCATTGATCAAAAATGCGTGCGTGGCGACGCGCAAAATTCCTTGCAAGTCTGTCACAGTCCGCACCAAGGCTCGCTCCGCAAGTCTGTGCGTGGCATCGCAACCGACCGCAACCAGGCGTCAATAGTAGCGCGGGATGGGACCGTTATGAGGGGTCTTCCGGCTTGACAGATCGAACAGCACTTCGTCGACATAGCACCAGCCCCATCCCTCCGGCGGGTCGTAACCCTCGATGACCGGATGGCGCGTGGCGTGGAAATGTTTGGTGGCGTGCCTGTTGGGGGAATCGTCGCAGCAGCCGACGTGACCGCAGGTCCGGCAGATCCGCAAATGCAACCATTCGCTGCCGCTCTTGAGGCATTCTTCACAACCTAATGCACTCGGCGTGACGTCACGGACGCCGGCGATATGGGTGCAGCCTTTGGCCATCTTGCCGTCCCCCTAGAGCGCGGGTTTCGCCGCATCGCCGAGAAAGCCGTGCAGCGCCGCCACCACCTGTGCGCCCTCGCCGATCGCTCCGCCGACCCGCTTGACCGAGCCCGAGCGCACATCGCCGACCGCGAACACGCCGGGCACGGAGGTTTCCAGCAGCGCCACCGGGCGCCCCTGATTTTGTTCAGACTGCGCGCCGGTCACGACGAAGCCGGCGCGGTCCAGTGTGACGCCGCAGCCATCAAGCCAGCCGGTGGCGGGATCGGCGCCGACGAACAGGAACAGGTTGCGGATCTCGGCCTCGCTCTCCTCTCCGGACAGGCGGCTGCGCCAGCGCACGCGTTCGAGCGAGGCGTCCGCCCCGGCCTCGAGCGCCACGACTTCGGTGTTGAACATCAATTCGATGTTCGGCGTCGCTTCGATGCGCTCGATCAGATAGCGCGACATGCTGGCCCCGAGCCCGCCGCCGCGGATGATCATGAGAACCTTGCGCGCGTGTCCGGACAAAAACACTGCGGCCTGGCCGGCGGAGTTGCCGCCGCCAACCAGGATGACGTCCTGACCGCTGCAAAGCCTGGCCTCGACCGGCGAGGCCCAATACCAGACGCCGCGGCTCTCGAACCTGTCGAGATTTTTGATCTCGGGCCGGCGATAACGTGCACCGCTCGCCACCACGACGGCGCGCGAGCGCAACGCGTCGCCGCATTCAAGCGTCAACGCAAAGGCGCCATCCCTGCGCTCGCAGTCGAGCGACTTGGCGCCCATCGGGATCATGATCTCGGCGCCGAATTTCTGCGCCTGGGTAAAGGCGCGCCCCGCCAAGGCCTGGCCCGATATGCCGGTGGGAAAGCCGAGATAGTTCTCGATGCGTGCACTGGCGCCGGCCTGTCCGCCGAAAGCGCGGGAATCCAGCACCGCCACCGAGAGACCTTCGGATGCGGCGTACACCGCGGTTGCCAGTCCCGCCGGACCGCAGCCGACGATGGCGACATCGTAGGTCCTGTCACCCCTGGCGCCGATCATGCCGAGCGCGCGGGCGAGCACATTCTCACTCGGATTGCGCAACACCGTGCCGTCAACGGTCACCACCAGCGGCCAGTCGTCCGGCGATGGCGAATAGCGCGCGATCAGCTCCGCGGCGTCGCTGTCGCCGACGGGATCCAGCAGATGGTGCGGAAAGCCGTTCCGCGTGAGAAAACTCTGCAGGCGGGCGACGCTGGTCGAGGTCGAAGGCCCGATCAGGACCGGACCGCCGACGCCGCCCTGGATCAGATTGACCCGGCGCAGGATCAAGGCGCGCATGATGCGCTCACCAAGAACGGCCTCGGCGACCAGGAGCGCGCGCAACTTGTCTGGCGGCACCAACAGCGTCTCGACATCGCCTTCGGCGTGACCGTCCACCAGGGCGACGCGGCCGGACAGTTGCCCGATCTCGGCCAGGAACTGGCCCGGCCCCTGGTCGATGACCGGGGTGACATGGCCAAGGCCATCGCGTTGGGTGATGGCGACATGGCCGGAGAGGACGACGAACATGCCGGGGCCGGGCTTGCCGGCCTCGAACAGGCACGCGCCATCCTTGTAGTGTCTCGGTTCCCCGAACTTGCGGATCCGCGCGATCTCCTGCGACGTCAGCGCCGGAAATGTCTGCTCGTGCCGGGGAAAGAGCATCGCAGCGGGGCTGTGGCCGTTGCTTCCGTCTCCCGACTCGCTCGCTGTGGCCATCGCCCCCTCCTTGCGAATGTTTCTTTCTCTCGACCGGGGTTTCTGCCGCCACCGGAGGTTTCGCGCCACCCGGATAAACGACCGGTCCGGCAAGCGCCAACCTACTCCTCCGCATCCCCGGATTTGTCATCTAGTACGGTTTCATGACAGGTCGAGGGTGCGTTCGCCGGGCTGCCGCGCTCGCGAACCTGCGATTTCCGCCGCTTGAGATTTTCGCGCAGCGCCTGCTTCAGCCGCTCCCGCCTGGAATCGCTCGATGTCGCGGCCCTTCCCTCGCCTTCGTCCTGGTCATCGGTCATCGGGGCTGGTCCGAAGCGCCTCAAGCTAAGTTGATGTCCGAAACAGATAGACCGGCAGCGCGGTCCCGGCAAACCCCGGCGGTTGAGACCTGTTCGCCGCAACGACGGACGTGGCGTCTTGCCGCGCGACCGATCCGATTGAAAGAAAAAGAGGAAATCGGCGCCCCCAGCGAAACGCTGCGGTTTTTTAAGCCCCTTTGGATGGCCCGCGCTTGCGCGGCCGGAGGCCTTGTGGCAGACATCGCCCGCCTGCCGGGACCATGATGGCCGATTCTGGCAACTTGCGGGTATGCTGCCGTAGCTCAGTGGTAGAGCACTCCATTGGTAATGGAGAGGTCGACAGTTCAATCCTGTCTGGCAGCACCAGTTCGTCGGAAAACGATCTGCCGATCGGGCTGCCATGCGATCAGGCCGCTGTCCTGCTGGAATTCCCGTTGCTCAGCCCGCCTTGTGCTGCCCCGGGAGGGGCCGCTCGCCCTTGACGCGCGGCGACTGCCGCTGATCCGCATCGTCCGTTGTCGTGCGTATCACGTTCACAAGGACGGAGCGCAGCGAAGACAGGCTGGACGACACGCCGGTGATGGCGCTGCGCATTTCGCCTGCTCGCGTGTCGACGGAGTTTGCGTCACGGCTGACATTGGCAATCTTCGAGGAGACCTCCTTGGCGGCGGAGGCGGCTTCGGCGACGGAACGGCTGATCTCGTTGGTCGCCGCATGCTGTTCCTCCATCGCGGCTGCGACAGAAGCCGCGACTTCATCGATCTCCGAAATCCGCTGCCCGATTTCCTCGACCGCCTCCACGGTCGCGGAGGTGGCGTTCTGGACCTCGGAGATCAGCCGGGAGATTTCGTCCGTCGACTTGGCCGTCTGATTGGACAGCGACTTGACCTCGGCCGCCACCACCGCGAAGCCGCGTCCCGCCTCGCCGGCGCGCGCCGCCTCGATCGTCGCATTGAGCGCGAGCAGATTGGTCTGGCCCGCGATCCCGCCAATCAGATTGGAAACCTCCGCGATCTTGTTGACGGCGCTCGACAGCGAGTGAATCGTGTTCTTGGCTTGTTCGCGGCCGGCAACCGCGGTCTTGGTGAGCGCGCTGGCGCGCGCCACTTGTGCTGCGATCTCGCGGATTGACGCGCTCATCTCTACGGCCGCCGCCGACACGCTCTGCGCGTTGGCGAGCGCCTGTTCCGAGGCCGACGCCACCGCGCTTGCCTCCGACGACAGGTTGCGGGCAATCGTCGACAGGCCCGAGGCGACAGTCTCAACCTCGTGGGATGCCTTGGCCGCGGTTTCCACCGAGGTGCCGGTTTCGCGCTCGACAGTATCGGCCATGTTCCGCAAGGCCTGCTTCCTCTGCTCCGCGGCCCGCGCCTGATCCTGGTCCTGCCGCTCGCGCAATCGCGCAGTGTCCACCGCGTTGTCCTTGAAGACCGCGAGCGTGCCCGCCATCGCGCCGATCTCGTCGCCGCGACCGGCAAACGGAATCTCCACCGAGAGATCGCCCGCGGCAATGTGTTTCATGGCCTCGGTGATTCCCACCAAGGGGCGAACGACGCCCTTGGCGAGACCTGCGAGGCCTGCGACGACAATCAGCAGGACCAGTCCCGAGACGCTCCAGACCACGTATGAGATGCCGCGATCGCGTTCGGCGGCAACCGTCTCCAGATCAGAATTCAGCTTGTTCGCCTTCTCGACCAGTTCATCGATCGCGGCGCGATGCGCGACATAGACGCCCGTCAGTCGCGCATAGGCATCGCCGGCCTTCGCGACGTCGCTGGCACGCAGCGCCGGCAACAGGTCGCCGTCGAGGATCTGCCAGAATTTCTTGACCTCGCTGTCCGACTTCTCGACAAGGATCGCCTTCAGTTCCGGCTGAAGAGGAGACGCGGCCCAGAACGTCTTGCGGTCGTCATAGTCCTTCCTGAGCTGGGACAGCTTCTTTTCGCGTTCGGCGATCGTCTGCGGTTCGCGCAGCGCGAGCGTCGCCTCGAGATAGGCTTCGATCACATAGGCCGGAGGCGGCAGGATGTCGGCGACGAGGTCGTTGCCGAGCTTGATGCGGTCATAGAGCGGACCGCCGACTTTCAACTCCTTGAGCGCATACGCTCCGGTCAGCACGACCGAGACAAATCCGACCGCCAGGACCAGGCCGAGGACGGTAATTGCGTTGGAAATTGAAAGACGGACCTTCACGTTCAATGGCCTCCCGCTTCTAATCCATCGTGCGACGACTGAAGCAACGGCATGCGGACGCGCACCAACGTGCGAGACATGCTTGCCGACGCGTTACGGACCCGCTGAAATCGATCCGCGGGCCACGCTGCCTACTCTCTCCGCGCTGCTCTTCGAGCCCGTTAATTTCCGGTGCCGTAGAACTACGGAAGGTACGTGCAAGAAGATAATATTCCCTCAATGGTAGCAATCAGGCAGGAGACAATCTGACCTAGCGCAAGGCGGCCGGCGTTCCCCCTGTCAAGATGGCGGCATCGTCCACGAGGGGAACATGCAAAAACCCATTCCAGACAAGGCAGAAATCGCGCTCGAGTACCCGGACAAGTTCTATGTCGGCACGTTCGAGCACTCTTCGCGGTTCGAGGCCCATCTCGATCCGACCGGGCTCGCGCTGACGCTGACGCGGCCCGGCGCGGAGGACGTCCGCAAGTCGGTTCACATGCATATCAGCTTCGGCCTGCTCGCGGGCGTCCTGCGCGAACTCGCTGCGACTGTCGGCAGCATTCCGAAGGACGATATCCTCCATCGCGAACAACTCGCCGAGGCCGTCGCGCAACTGCACGAAGCCCTGAGCGCCGGGTAACGCCGCCTTGTTCCAAAGAGACACATCAGCGCGCTTGAGAGTTAACGCTTTCTTCAGCGCCCGTTAGGCTTCGGTTAAGCACAAGAAAGCATTTAGCCGCCAATACGTTAGGTTGCAGATCGCTGTCGCCCAGAGGTGACAGCTTTTTATTCAAATGCGGGCTATCTGGCAGACCATGACGGCGCCGGTTGCGGTGTCGATTTCGGTGATGTGTCGGAGACAAGACCAATGAAGAAGTTTTTGCTTGCTACAGTTACGCTCGCAGCTTTCAGCGCGACTACGCCTGCGCTCGCCGCCGATCTCGGCGCCCGCTATCCCTATGCCGCCAAGGCGCCCATCTACGCCGCCCCGTTCTATAACTGGACCGGCTTCTATATCGGCGCCCATCTCGGCGGCGCGTTCTCCAGCGACAACAACTTCGCCGGACTTTCCACCGGCAACAACGGCAACGGCCGCTTCCTCGGCGGTGTGCAGGGCGGCGCCGACTGGCAATTCGCGCCGAACTGGGTGGTGGGCGCCGAAGCCCAGTATAGCTGGCTCAGCGGCAATGTCGGCGCGGTCTTCCCCGGCGGCTTCGCCTACACCAACAACCAGCGCGGGCTCGGCTCGGTGACCGGCCGGTTCGGCTACACTTGGGGGCCGGGCTTGATTTACGCCAAAGGCGGCTATGCCTATTCCGACAACAACGAGACCGTAACCCTCAACGGCGCACCGGCCGCGTTCGCAATCAATGGAAACCACCGTGACGGCTACACGCTCGGCACGGGTGTCGAGTACATGTTCGCCCCGAGCTGGTCGGCCAAGGCGGAATATCAGTATTACAATTTCGGCAGCAGCAACTTCACGGCTCCGGCAGCGCTTGTGCCATTCAACAACTTCCGGACCGACGATCACACGCTCAAGGCCGGGGTCAACTACCGCTTCAACTGGGGCGGCCCGGTTGCGGCACGCTATTGAGTACCTAACTGATTTCAATCAAGAGTTGCAGAGGGGCTGGCGGGAACGCCGGCCCTTATTCTTTTGAAGGCAAAAAAATGGCAGAGGGTTCCGATTGTCCGAATTTTGTTAACGGGTAACGCGATACTGTCCGCCGTAGTTCGTCCTCAGGTAGCGTTCAGGGGCATGCAATGGCGTCTCGGTCAAACAAGGGCAGGAACAAGGTTCGGCGTATTCGGTTTCCGCATTGGGGTGTCGGAGGCAGCCTCTTTGTCGCCTTCGCTGCGATTGCCGGCATGGCGGTCATCATCAGCGTCGGCGCCGGATTGGTCTTGGGCCACCTCGGCGCTTCGATGGTCGATCTGAGCCAACGGGAGATTCCCCGCCTCGCCGCCAGTCTCGGATTGTCGGCACAAAGCGCGGCGCTGGCGAGCCAAGGTCCTGCCGTGCTGACGTCGCAAAGCGAGGAGGCGCTCGCCGAGCGATCGAAAAAGATGAAGGAGATCCAGCAGGTCACGCTGCAGCGGCTGGCCGAGATCACCGAATTCGGCGCCGACAAGTCGGTCGTGGCGGCACTTGGCGAGACCATCAAGAACATCGAGGAGGCCACGCAGAGCCTGGCCTCGGCATCGCGCGAGCGGCTCGATGCGGTCGCGATGCACGACAAGCAATATGACGCCCTGCGCGCCGCAGAGGCCGATTTCGTGGCGGCCTCGAGCCTTGCGATGCTGGACGCGCAGGCCCGGCTCAACACCATCCTGGGATCTGCGGCGCCAATGCCTGATCATGTCGCCGAGGCCGCCCGGACCGTCGAACAGCTTGGCAACGTGATTGCAGGCGGCAATCTGGTCTCGTCGCTATTGGCCACCGCGCTGTCGGCCAACGACAGCGACACGCTGGACACGATCGAGAAGGATTTCAAGGACGCCGGAGAGCGGGTCAGATCGAACCTCGACTTGCTGTCCAGGAACCATGGCACCAGCGCGCTGCAGGACCCGGCGCTCAAACTGTTGGCGCTCGGCGCGGGCAAGACCGGCGTCTTCAAACTCCGCCAGAAGGAACTCGACGCCAACGACTACGGCCAGACCGTTCTCGAGGAAACCCGCAAGCTCAATGTCGGTCTCGATATCAGCGTGCAGCTGCTTGTCGACGGCGTGCGAAAGGGAACCGACACCGCGACCACAACGGCGCGCGAGGAGATCTCGCTTGCGACCCGGGTCATGCTGGGCCTCGGCCTGCTGACCTTGATCGGCTCGGTGCTGTTCGTCTGGCGCTATGTCGGCGGCAACGTGCTGCGGCGGATCGGCGGCCTCAAGCATTCGATGCAGCTGTTGTCCAATGGCGACCTCGAGACCGAAATCTATCACTCCAGCCAAGAGGACGAGATCGGGGCGATGGCCGAGGCGCTTGAGGTGTTCCGCGAGAACATGGTCGGTGCTCGCGCATTGAGCGCCGAGCAGGAGAAGGATCGCGCCGCCAAGGCCGAACGCGCGTCCCGCATGGAGGCCCGGATCGCTGATTTCGAGGCCGCCGTCCGCAGCGCGCTCGGCAATCTGCAGCAGTCGGCCAATTCCATGCAGGCCACGGCGCGGAGCATGTCGACCACTGCCGGCCAGTCGAGTGCGCTGGTCAGCGCGGTGGCGGCCGCTGCCGAGCAGACCTCGGCCAACGTACAAACGGTGTCCTCGGGGACGGAGGAGCTGACGACCTCGATCGCCGAGATCAGCCGCCAGGTCGTCACCTCGGCCGAAATCGCCCGCAAGGCCGTCGATGAGGCAGGCGCCACCGATGCCACCATGCAAGGACTGGCCAACAATGCGAGCCGCATCAGTGTCGTGGTCGACCTGATCCAGACCATCGCCGCTCAGACCAACCTGCTGGCGCTCAACGCCACCATCGAGGCCGCCCGCGCCGGGGACGCCGGCCGGGGATTCGCGGTGGTCGCCTCGGAAGTGAAGAGCCTTGCCAGCCAGACCGCGAAAGCGACCGACGAGATCCGCCAGCAGATCGCCGGCATGCAGCAGGTCGCAGCCTCGGCCGTCGGCGCCATCAGGAACATCGGCCAGACCATCGCCGAGATCAACACCGTGACCACCACGATTGCGACCGCGGTCGAGGAGCAGGGTGCGGCGACGCGCGAGATTGCCCGCAGCATCCAGCACGCGGCCGGCGGCACCAGCGAGGTTTCCGGCAACATTGTCGGGGTCAGCACCGCTTCGGCGCAAGCCGGAACGGCCGCCGGCGAAGTGCTGAGAGCTTCCGAAACGCTGCGCCACGAAGCCGACATGCTGGGCTCGGAAATCGATGCGTTCCTGAACAATATCCGGGCGGCTTAGACATCAGACTCGATACCCGACCTAAAAATATCGAAAACAACCCCATGCACAGTAGCGGGATGACCGATACGTCGCTCCCGCCGCGAATCCATTTGACACGTCGGGCAAATCACCGGCACGATGGCACCCTCGCGCAATTTGCACGACGCTTCAGGCGCGGCTCGGGTGATCGTGACCACCGGCGCGACCAATTGCCGGCGCGCCATCCGCGGACTAATACCGAGAGCCCTGTTAGGCAGCAGAGCGCGAACCCCGCCGGCCATGCCGAACAGGCCCGACAGGAATAAAGTTATCGTTTCTGAAAAACAGAAGACAAATGTGCATGCAAAAGGACACGACAACCATTTACGATTGAATCCATTCATGAAATTCGATTTCGTACTTAAGGAGCTTGCCTATGGCTGCTGTTCGAGGGCACCTGCATTATTTATTGACCAGCCACAAACGGAGAAAATGACGGTTATTGAGCTTCACCGTGTCCATGAGCGGCTCTATACTTTCGGTTGTGCAGCCTTGGTTTGGCCAAGACGGCATCGGTTGGGAAGTTCATTGACCTAGCTGACATCGACGAGCACCATCATCCGTGTGGGTCGGAACAAGGAGCGCGAGTGCATCCGAAGCCGAACCTGAAACAATCCGATTCGCTCGAAGTTCTGAACTCGCGCGCGGACGAGGCGCTGTGGAAGGCCTATGAACAGATCACGCGCCCAGATGAACAACCTTCCGAGCCGAAGCAAGATCCTTTGCCTCCTCTTTCCGGCTCGTCGATCCCCGTGGACGCCATTCGCCCTGCAATCCCACGCGTCGGGCCGGCACTACGCGCCGCCGTTGGCTTGTTGTTGGCGGCGTCCGTCTGTGTCGCTGTAATCGCCTCGCAATCTTCTTACACGAACGCGGCCAAATTAGTTATTGCCCGGTGGGTACCGCGGCTCACTCCAACTCGGTCACAGCTTTCGGAAAACCGTAATCTTCCCGAACAGCCGAAACCATCAACCCATGAGGCGGCAGCAGCGGAGCCGGCGCGACCGCAATCAGCAACTTTAGCCCTGCCTACACCACAAGACATCACGGCGGCCGCCCCTCCTCTACCTCCTGAGTTGACGCAATTGCTGCAAGCAATAAAGCTTGATCTTGCAAACATCGAGCAAGAGATCGAGCAGCTCAAGACAAGTCAGACACACATGACCCGCGACAACGCGCAAGTCGCCGAGCAAGTCAAGGCGAGCTTAGAAAACTTGGCCAGCTCAATTGCTATGGCTTCTGGACACGACCTCCGTCAAAAGCCGTCAGCGCCTCCTGCACGGCAGATTACCGCCACGACAAGCAAGCCACTACAAACACTTCCGTCGCCGCGAGGCACAACGCGGCCGCAGGCACCATCTCAGCCGCGGCCCCCAAAGCCGTAGTCAGCATCGGCAAAGCCTGTGGTCGACCGTTTGCATGGGCCGGGGCGCGCAACGCCAGGAACGTGAACGCCCGTAACTCCTCTCCCCCGAGAATACAATTGTAGAAAATTCCAGACGAACACTCCCGAAGTAGCCTTCCCGTTCAAGGCTTTGCTTGCCCCTCAGGGCAACAAGAAAAACGCGAAGAGCAGCAGAGCAACAATAACTGGTTGTGCAACGCGTTGGTCCGGCTATTCTTGACTTGAATTTGGGGGCCTAAGTGGCGGGATGAAAACTGTTGAAGCCCAACAAGATTTGGTTCGGACAAAGATTGAGAATCTTCGCCCGAGACTACTCGATTTAAGCAGGCGAAATCCGCTTATTTCGACAAAGCTTGGCCCGCGCTCAAATTCCCATATCAGGGCAGTTGACGAGCTACCCGACGTAATTTTCTTTAACTTGAGCAACGGGCAAGAGATGGACATTGTCCCATTGCCTCCCATCGACGATGACCCGCGCGATGAGCGTACTGACATTTTCCGCGAGGCCGTGATCAATGCACGTTTGACCGACAAGAGCTACACCGCGGCGATGGAGGCCGTCGATCGGAATGCGGACGACTATCTCGACGACACGCGCACCATCGAACGCGCGCTTAAGGATCGAGTAAGGACGCAACTCGGAATGGCGCCTCGGGTACAAAGGTCCGAACTCAACCTGATTCAACACGCCAAGAACAACGGCATTTTGCCTTCGTACGAATTGCCCGCGGCCACTGACGAGCGCGAAAATGGTAGTCATACCGACGACAAGATTCAAACGCTGCTGCTACCGAACGATCTCGAACGCAAACTAAACGCAATTGCCTCTAAGAGCCGGACCTGGATTCAGGAAACCGGCATGAATGTCCTACAAATCGCCTTCGGCTTCTTGGAGTGGAAGGACAACGATCAGACCGACAGCTCTTTCGCTCCGCTTATTCTCCTCCAAGTAGAATTAAGGAAAGCTCGCACCTCCCAGGGTCCGAAGTATTCAATTGTTGGAACTGGCGAAGAGCCCGAGCTGAACGCCGTCCTCGCTGAGAAGCTACGAATCGAATTCTCTATTGAGGTTCCGAAGTTCAATGGGAGCTCAATTGAAACTTATCTCGCGGATATCGCCACCGTGCTTGCCACGAAAATCAACTGGCATATCCGAAGGCAGATCGCCATTGGCGTGTTTCCTTCGGCCCGAATGGCCATGTATCACGACCTTGATCCAAACCAGCCGCACTTTCCAAAGAACGAAATCGTCCAAACACTTCTTGCTGGCAGCGACTCCGCGGGCGCACTCCCCTTCGCCGACGAATATGAAAATGATCGGCAAGAGATTGAAGCAAAGGTCCCATATTTGGTTATGGACGCTGACTCATCTCAATTCAGCGCACTCGTTGACATTGCTGACGGCAAGAATCTTGCCATTGAGGGCCCGCCCGGAACGGGCAAGTCACAAACTATTGTCAACGCGATCGCAGCAGCACTTGCTGACAAGAAGAAAGTTCTCTTCGTCGCAGAAAAGCTCGCCGCTTTGAATGTTGTTAAATCAAGGTTAGAAGCTCTTGGCTTGGGCGAGTTTCTATTGCCGTTGCAAGCCGAAAAATCAACCCGCGAGCAAGTTATTGAGTCTGTGAGAGCTCGGCTCGAAATAGGAAGTAGCCGACCCGTCCGCGATTACAACGAAAAGGTTGAGGAACTCCGTCGTATTAGAGATCAACTCGCGAACTACATCGACCTTATCAGCGCTGAGTTCGGCGACTCTGGCCTAACCGTGCATACCATTCTCGGAAAGAGTATCGCGACCAACGACAGGCTGTCGGGCATCTCCAACGATACTTTGGAACGCTGCGCTATCCCGGCGGAAGTTCAGACTGCTGTTGGTTTGTCCACCCTCTTGCACGTTGGTTCGCAAATCGACAGGGCGCATGCCGAAACCGTCACCCTCAAACCAAATTGGAAGGACACCCGCCTAGTCCACGCCGACCGATTTACGGTCGAAGAGGCGTGTTCGCTCGCGAAAAGGGCGTCGGAAGAGACTATGGCACTTTCGCAGGCTCGCCAAGACCTTGAGCAATGGGGAATCAGCAGGGACGAAGGCTTCGAGACTTTAGAAGCGCTTAAGAAATGTCTTGAGGCTTGTGGACGGCATCTGCAACGACATTCTCAGCGGCTCTTGGTGGGCGTGCTGCGCGATGACGGAGCTAACATGCTCGTCTCATTTCTCGATGAGTGTGCCGCAGTCACGACCTCCGCCGATCAATTGGCCTCTGAGCTTTCGGACGAGCTGGACGAAGCGGCGTTGGAAAAAATGCTGAATATTGAGGAGATTTACGTCAACTACTCACTGAATACAATCGATAATATTGCATTGGCAGACCAGCTTGGGGCCACAAAGCGAACTGTTAACGCAGCACGACATTTGTCTGCGGCGCTGGAACCGTTGGTTTCAGCAAGCGAAGCTGCTGCGACCTGGTTGCTGGACGATATCGCCAAGGCTCGCCGCCTTTGCCGCGAAGCCGGTCGCGAAGCGCTCGCGCGCAGGAGCATGAGACACGCGGAGGAAAGCGCCACCCTGAACCATCTTTGCGAGGATGGCATTCGACTGCAGCAGGTACGCGCATCCCTCGCCAAAAGATTCAATCTTTCGGCGGAGATTCCGTTGGATACTTTGGTTGCTTGTGCAGACACTTTTCGAAGCGCGGGAGTATTTTCCTTCTTTTCATCTCAATACCGAACTGCAAGGCGGCTGCTAAGGTCGATTTCGCTTTCGGTCAACTACGCGAACAAGAATGCATTGCAGAGCCTTGATGACCTGATCTTGTTTCGGCGACAATCTGACGTTTTCCTTAGGTTAGCGGAAGCAAGCGGGTTATTTGGACTGTATTACCGAGGCATAGACACGACTTACGAGCCTTACCAGCGGATAACGCGCTATTTTTTGGAGATTGCAGAGCACTTTGGTCGATCTGAGCACGCGACACTTCGCGCCTTCTTGCGCGAAGCGCAAGTGAGCCAACTTGATTTGTTACCCGACATTCCATTGATGGACGTCCCTCTCACCTACACGTTCTTACGTAGTCGCCTGACCTCTGCGGCTAGAGAGGTAGCCGATCTCGAAGGCGCGCTGGCTAAGCTAGAGCCCATCGCGGGTATAGTAAGATCGAAACAGATGGGTCTTTCGGAGCTTAAGGATTTAAGGAGGCGCTTGGAGCAATTTCTTCGGGGGCGTGCAAAAGCCGACAATCACATCGGCGCTCGTGAGCTTTTGGATGACCAATTTGATGGCCACCGAACCGAAGTGGAACAGCTCAGGCCACTTGCTACTTGGGCGCAGTCAATCGACTCGTTGGCACCTTCAGTGCTGGCGGTTCTTTCTCGGGGCGATCCGATACGAGCTAGGGATTCAATCGATTTGGTGTTCTCCGCGGAGATGAAGCTGAGGGCATCGCTAGTTCGATTAGGTGATGTTGCGAAGATTGATCCCGCATGCTTCGTGTCTGGTAAGACCCTACTCGAAGCCGCAAGTGCTCTCGAGAACGCGTCTTCGGACAGTGAAGGTTTGTTCGCATTTGCGGCTTTATCAACCGCTCTCCTAGACGCAGTGCGACTGGGCATCACTCCGCTTGTCGAGGAAGGACTTCGTGCGGGCTCTCTGACCGGGCTTGGCCCGCAAATTGAGGCCCTTGCAATCCGCCAGTTGGCAAAGGCCGTGTTTGCCAAGCACCGGAGCAAGCTCACCAAATACCGCGGCAGCAGATTGGATGAGCTGCGAGCAGCGCTTGCGGAGAAAGACAAGGAGATAATTCGTCTGTCTCGTCACCAACTCCGCCATATGATCGTCGGTAATGCAAAGCTGCCCGGGGGAAATGGCGTCGGCCGAAAGTCGACTTGGACAAATATGCCACTTATCGAGAATGAAGTCAGTAAGAAGCAAAAATTCATTCCCGTACGCGAGCTGACACAACGGGCGGGAGAGGCACTCATAGAGCTTAAGCCGTGCTGGATGATGTCGCCACTGGCCGTCGCTCAATACGTACCGAAAGGTAGCATCCAGTTCGATCTTTGTATCATCGACGAGGCATCTCAGATGCCTCCCGAATCGGCAATCGGTGCCCTACTACGATGTTCACAGGCAGTGGTTGTGGGCGACACAAACCAATTGCCGCCGAGCAGCTTCTTCAAGACCTTGGTTGACGACGAAGAGGCTGATGAAGACGAAGCTGTGCTGAATGAATCCATATTGGAAATGGCCAACGGTTCATTCCGCCCAGCACGGCGCCTGCGATGGCACTACCGATCTCGTCATTCCGGTCTGATTAAGTTCTCGAACCGGCTGGTCTACGACGACACTCTGATCGTGTTTCCTGCGGCCACAGAATCAATGACGCGCATGGGGGTGGAATTTAGGCCTGTGAAAGGTCGATACAAGGCGGGCACAAACCCGGTCGAAGCCAAAGCCATCATAGAGGCCGTAGTAGAGTTCATGCAGACTGATCCTGATAGATCACTGGGCGTCGTTACTCTAAACCAGAAACAGCGCGACCTCATCATGGAGGAATTTGAGTATACCATTGCAGGTAATCGCGCTGTTCAGACCTATATCGATACTTGGAAGGAAAAGAACGACGGCCTAGAAGAGTTCTTCATCAAGAACCTCGAAAACGTCCAGGGAGACGAGCGCGACGTCATATACATTGGCACTGTATACGGAGCAGAGGAGCCAGGCGCCCGAGTGATGCAGCGATTCGGTCCGATAAATGGCCTCGCTGGAAAACGTCGTCTGAACGTTCTGTTTACACGCGCCAAGCAGAAGATTGTCACTTTCTCATCCATGACGACTGCCGACATCGAAGCGGAGGAAAATGGGAATGCAGGCGCGTACATGCTCAAGCGATGGCTCGAGTACGTGGCCAGCGGCACTCTAGATGGCGGCGAACCTACTGAGCGGGAGCCGGATTCCGATTTCGAGGTCTTCGTTATAGACCAAATAAGGGCGATAGGCTGCATTGCAGTCCCTCAGGTCGGCGTCGCGGGGTATTTTGTCGATATCGGCGTACGGCATCCGGAGTGGCCACACGGCTTCATTCTTGGGGTTGAATGTGACGGCGCGACGTACCATTCCGCGAAGTCTGCCCGCGATCGTGATCGCCTCCGCCAGGAAGTTTTGGAAGGGTTAGGCTGGAAGCTGCATCGCATCTGGTCGACAGATTGGTTCAACAATCCTCGCCAGGAGGTGGAGCGGCTCCGAAAGGTCATTGCGACCCGGTTGGCCGAACTAAAGGGGCGAGAGCATGAATTTAAAAGGTCGAAAGCCCCGATGGCAACTCCAATCATACTCCAAGAGCGGGTTACTGAAGGCGATCCGAAATCCGTCGATGAAGAAGTCAATTCGTTGCCGATTCAACGCAAATCGAAGGCCAAGGACGACCATAGGGTTGAAGTCGGCGACACGGTCAGGTTCCGCTTTTTAGCGGATGACAAAAAGGCTTTGAAGGTAACAATTAGCAAGACACAATCAGATACGTCGCGAGGGATCGTTCACTATCGCACCCCTGTTGCTTCCGCGTTGCTTGGCGCAGAAGAAGGCGACGAGGTTGAAGTACTTGTAGGTAGCTATATTCGACCAGCACGGGTTGAAGGCATCTCAAAAGGTGTTGGTGCAGGCGACCTGAACTAGCCGGTGCCAGAGTGTACTGATCGGACGAATTTTGGAACGGCCACCCCTGAGCAAGCAAAGTGCGAATATTTGCCATGAGGTGATATGTGGATGGCCGGCACAAGGCTAGCATACGAGTTTCGGCTGGCAGCCGACTATGCTCCCCGATTGCCCAATTCGCGGACGGGTTTTTCCGTCGCCCGGGGGGACGCTTGGACAGTACCGAGCCCGGATTCCTGGGGTTCCGGGTTCGCGCTTCGCGCGCCCCGGAATGACGGTCATGTCTTTTTCGGCTGGCGCCGGGCCGCATGGGCGGCTAAGCAAAACACATCATGCATTCAAAGATAGACACGATTCAATCCTCCGCCGAGGCATTGCGTTACCCCTGGGAGAACCACCCCGGCCAGGATCAGGTGGTCGAGGTGATGCCGGGCGTGCTGTGGCTGCGACTGAAGCTGCCGTTCCGCCTCAATCACGTGAACATCTACCTGCTGGCCGACCATGATGGCTGGACGGTGGTGGATGCCGGCTTCGGCAACGAAGAAACCATCGCGGCCTGGACCGCGCTGCTCGAGGGACCGCTCGCGCATGTGAAGGTCACCCGGCTGATCGTCACGCATTCGCATCCGGATCATGTCGGGCTGGCGGGGTGGATCGTGGAGCGCTTCGACTGCCCGCTCCATATGTCGCAGGTCGAATATCTGCAGTCGGTCTACCACCAGAACCGCGGCACCGAGGAACGGCGCAACGCGCAGCGCCTGTTCTTCCGCCGCCACGGTATGGACGAGGGCCTCACCGACAAGCTGCTCGGCCGCGGTCAGGACTACCTGAAACGGGTGTCGGTGCTGCCGCCGTCGTATCGCCGCATCTCGCATGGCGACGAGATTTCCATCGGCGCCCGCCGCTTCAAGGTCATCACCGGTGGCGGTCATGCGCTCGACCAGGTGATGCTCTATTGCGCCGCCGACAAGCTGTTCCTGTCCGCCGACCAGGTGCTGAGCAAGATTTCGCCCAATGTCAGCGTGTGGGCGGTCGAGCCGGACCAGAACTCGCTCGGGGAATATCTGGCCTCGCTGGCGAGCCTCACCACCACGTTGCCCTACGATGTGCTGGTGCTGCCCGGCCACGGCGTGCCGTTCTACGGCCTCAAGACGCGCATCAAGCAGCTCGCCGATCATCACGAGGATCGCTGCCGGCTGATCGCCGAGGCGTGCCGGGACAGGCCGCAGACCTCGGCGGAGCTGGTACCGGTGGTGTTCCACAAGCACGCCCTCGACCCCCACCAGATGGGCTTTGCCGCGGGCGAACTGATCGCCCATGTCAACTACATGCTGGTCGAGGGCCGCCTGACCGCGAGCGAAACCGACGGGGTTCTCGGCTTCAGGACGACTTAGAGCTCGATCCGGCGAATTCGCGGTGTCGCAAAAGGCCCGGAGACAAGCCCGCTTCGGGAGAGCAATTCATGAGCAAGTCCCTGGTTCGCTTCGCCACCCCCGCCGACGAGTCGAAAGTCTTCATCTTGTTGAGCGCGCTGATGGAAGGCGAGTTGGTCGGCGACAGCCCGATCGAACAGTCGCGCGCGGCGCGCGCCGCCTATCGCGATCTGCTGACAAGCGACCGCGGCAGCGTCATTGTCTTCGAAGTCGACGGCGAGGTTCTCGGCGTCGTCACCTGCTCCTATGTGCCGGCCATACGTTACGGAGGCAACTACGCGCGGATGGAAGAGCTCATCGTTGACGACAGGGCTCGCGGGACCGGCGCCGGCAAGATACTTGTGAACGCCGCCATCGCGGAGGCGCGACGTCGCGGCTGCGGTCTCATTACGTTGTACGCCCGCGAACACACCCGCGCCTTCTACGAGAAGGCGGGCTTTCGCTACATCGGGCCGGAACTGCACCGCGCCACCGATTGACTCCGGCTCGACACGCGATGGCGCCGAGGGAGACCGATGCCGACAGCCATTCGCATTCCTGACGCGACGGGCAAAGCTGCCGCCGCTACCGCGCCGGCTTCTTGTCCGCCCTCGCCTGTGATTTCCCGGTTCGCAGCCCGCCGGTCTTGTGCACCTTCGAGCGCGCCACCGTCGGCGTGTCTGTCCGGTGCACCGCAGTTCGGAGCGGAAAGTGGTCGAGCGCGATCGTGACCGCGAGCCCGAAATAGCTGGAGCGGCTCATGCCGAGTTCGGCGGCACGCCTGTCAACCCGGCCAATCAGGCTCTTCGGCAGGTAGACGTTGACGCGCTCCGACGGATCCGGCGGATCGACGCCGACGATGAAGTAGGCAACAAACTCGCAGCCCTTCGGCAATTCGATCCGGTCGATGGGCGTCGGCTGGGGCAGCCCCCGGTCGTGCTCCACCAGCGCGTCGACGGCGCGCGCCAGCGCACTCTCGGCCCGCTCGATAGTCTCCTCCTGGGATTTGCCGCCGGCGACGCAGCCGGGAAAATCGGCAAACCAGGCCCCGAAAGTTCCCTTCGGCCCGCGCTCCAGAACCGCCGGATAGTGCCGCTTTTTCATTTGGCCTCCCAACGCGATTATGCTATTTAACACACACAATGTGTTTAATCGCACACCAAGCTAGCATCCCCGGGGAACGAACGAAAGAGCTGGGCGCAACGGAGAGTGATATGGACCGGGAAGCCGAGCTCGACATCGTCAGGGCCGCCTACGCGAAGCAGATACTGGCGGCCGCGCGCGTCGCCAGCGATCCGCGCCTCGACGCGGCGCTCGGCGCCGTACGCCGCGAGGATTTTCTCGGGCCCGGCCCATGGCCGATCATGCGCCGGTTCCGGGACTACGTCACGACACCCGACGCCGATCCGGTTTATCTCTACACCGACGATCTCGTCGGCATTCTGCCCGAGCGGCGCATCAACAATGGCCAGCCGTCATTGCATGCGCATCTCGTTCACGAGGCCTCGCCCGCCGCAGGTGACCACGTCGTGCATATCGGGACCGGCACCGGCTATTACACCGCCATCCTGGCTCACCTCGTTGGGCCATCGGGCCGGGTGACCGGAATTGAATATGATTCCGAACTCGCCGCGCGCGCCAAGGCCAATCTCGCGCCGCATCCGAACGTCGAGATCATCGAGGGCGACGGCACCCTGGTCTCGTTCGATCAAGCCGATGTCATTTACGTCAATGCCGGCTGCACGCGGCCGGCGGAAAGCTGGCTCGATCGTTTGGCCGATGGCGGGCGGCTGATCCTGCCGATGACGTCGGACCAGGGTTTTGGCGCAAGATCGCCGGAACAGTTCGCGAGCGCCGGCGCGGTCTTCCGTATCGCGCGCCGCGGCCAGGACTATTTCGCGAGATGGATTTCGGCGGTTGCGATCTTTCCCTGCGCCGGAAGCCGTGACGAGGTGTCCGAGCGTGCGCTGGCAGAGGCCTTCGCGAAGGGAGGCTGGCAACAGGTCACGCGCCTCTATCGCTGCTCCGAGATTGCCGAGGAGCGTTGCTGGCTGCGCGGATCGGGATGGTGCCTCGCCTATGGCTAACCACGGCGCAGGCAAAGCAGAACGTTGACCAGGGGCAGGTGTTGATCCCTGCCTTGAGATATCCGCCCTCGCGCCGCGCCGCCTGCATCGCACCCTGCGGCGTCGGGGCCTTCGGCACGGCCTCAAGGATGATCGCGATACCATTCGCCATAGCGCGCTACCGGTTGCACGGTGACGTCGTACGGGCCGCTTTGCTGCGCGAAGCGGCGAATGAACTATTCCTTGCCGCAACGGACCAACCTGATGAGCCTTGCCGGCGTCAAATCCGTCGCGATGAATGTTGACGCTCTGCGACGATGACGCTCGTCATCCCGCGGATCTTCTTGAAAGAGCGCGAGATCGGACGCAGACATGAAAAGCGTGTTTGACTCTCGCAATGATCGTGAAATCGGAACGATCATCATGATTGAGGCAAATCGCTCCATCTTTGCTCGGTCGTTCGTGAGTTGGGCTGCCATCAGTCGCCACCTCACAATCGAGAAATACCGCGCCGACTGTGAACCACTTCACGCGCATGCGATGCGCGCGATGTTATCGGGCTGATACCCGCGCGACACTTACGAATTGCAGTCGCAACGCCTCCATTTGAGTTTGCCTTGCCATTCCGCATTGCGCCTGCCTCCTGTTGTCGCGTTCACTGTAAGATCGGAGCGCACGTCATGTTTGCAGCCAATCGCCGTTTTGTCTTGCAGTCGTTTGCGGTCGGAGCCGGTACATTCGCCGCCTCGCAATCATTTGCCGCCGGAAATGACGGACACGCCGCCGGATACGATGTTTCCGGTACGTCGGAATACCTCAAGACCATCCCGCGCAAGTCGGGCGATCCGGTCGTCTTCACGGCGTCCCTGGACAAGGGACCGATCAAGGCCACATCGGGCGGCTGGGCGCGTGAAGTCACCATGCGTGGACTGCCGATTGCGACCGGAATTGCCGGCGCGCACCTGTTCATGAATGCCGGCGGCTCTCGCGAGATGCATTGGCACAATTCGGCGGAGTGGGCCTACGTCGTCGACGGCCACTGCCAGGTGACGGTGGTCGATCCGGAAGGTGCCGCCGAGGTCGTCAATCACGGCCCCGGCGATCTCTGGTACTTCCCCAGGGGACATAGCCACGCCATCCAGACCCTGGGCCCCGAACCCTGTCATGCGATTCTGGCCTTTGACGACGGGCTCTATTCGGAACATGGCACGTTCGGTATCAGTGACTGGATGAGCCGTTACGACACCCGCACGCTCGCGCAAGCCTTTGGCATGCCCGCGGACGCGTTCGCGCAAATTCCGCAAGCAGAGACCTACATCATGCAGGGCGAGGTGCTGGCGCTGGACGGTCCGCAGGCGCGTTCGGCGCGCGAATTGGATCGCTCGCGAACCCATCACTACGCCATGATGGCGCAGGAGCCGAAGGTGAGCACGCAAGGCGGCGCTCTCTACATCGCGTCCTCGAACGAATTTCCGATGTCGACCACGCTGACGGGAATGGTCTTGAAATTGAAGCGTGGGGCGATGCACGAGCCGCATTGGCATCCCGATGCCAATGAATGGCATTATGTGCTGAAGGGGCGCACGCGGGTCGTCCTGTTCGCACCCGACAAGCGGGTCGCCATATCGGAGCTTTCGCCTGGCGATTGCGCTTACATACCGCGCGGTTGCGGGCACTCGATCGAGAATATCGGTGCGGACGATGCCGAGATCGTCGGCGTGCTCGATAGCGGCGCCTACCAGGAGAGCTCGGTGTCGGACTGGCTGGCGAAAGCGCCGCGCCACCTGCTCGCCAACAATTTCGGCATGGCGGAAAAGTCGATTCCCGACTTCGGCAACAAGCGCATGGTGATTTCTCCAGCCTCCAGCCCGACCTGACGCGTGCCTCGTTCGCGTGGACCCCAGCACGGCGCGTGTCGTGCGCGCCTTTGAATGTACACGGAGGGCCTGCAATGATCCCCATCCTCGGCGCTTTCCTGCTCGTTGCGGCCTTGCTCCCGGCCACGGATTCATGGGCCGCGGATCAGACCATCACCTTGAGGCTCGGCGCCGGCTCGGCCCTGATGCTGGGACGGCCCTTCAAGACGGTGCTGATCAGCGATCCCGACATCGTCGATGTTCGTACCCAGAGCGAGCGCGCGGTGATGCTCGTGCCTCTGGATCTCGGAGCTGCAAACCTCGTCTTCCTGGACCAGGACAGCATCGCGATTGCCAATGTCAGGGTCGAGGTTCTTGCCACGGGTGCGAACCGAGCCGCCGGCCAAGACCGCTCCGCAGCAATCGCCGCGCATGAACCCGATCAGTTCCCGATCGTCGTTTCGCGAGGGCGATCACTGCAGAGGGTTGCTGGCTACACGGATCGGGATGATGCCTCGCTTATTGTCGGCGCACAGGCGGCACGGAAGCGGCGGACAGCCCGACGTCGCCGACGGCAAAATCGAATGAAGCGGATCGACCCGGACCGCAGCAGCGCGGCCACGAGTCGACCCGGCTGAGAGACGCCTTAGCCTGGATAGGTGTAGGCGGTTTTCACGATGGTATAGAACTCACGGGCGTAGGAGCCCTGCTCGCGCGGGCCGTAGCTCGATCCCTTCCGCCCGCCGAATGGCACGTGATAGTCGACGCCGGCGGTCGGCAGGTTCACCATCACCATGCCGGCCTCGCTGTTGCGCTTGAAGTGCGAGGCATATTTCAGGCTCGTGGTGCAGATGCCGGCGGCGAGGCCGAACTCGGTGTCGTTGGCGATCGCCAGCGCCTCATCGTAATCCTTGGCGCGGATCACGCAGGCGACCGGGCCGAAGATTTCTTCGCGGGCGATCCGCATCGCATTGCTGGCGCTGGTGAAGATCGCGGGCTGCATATAGAAGCCGGGCGTTTCGCGCTTGAGAATTTCGCCGCCCCAATGCAGCGTTGCCCCCTCGTCCCTGCCGACATGGAGGTAGCGCAGATCCTGCTCGAGCTGGCCCTGGTCCACGACCGGCCCGACATGCGTTCCCGCCTTCAGCGCATCGTCGACCACGAGGCCCTTCATGCGTTCCGTCAGGGCGTCGACGAACCGGTCGTGAATGCCGGCGGTCACGATCAGCCGCGACGAGGCCGTACAGCGTTGGCCGGTCGAGAAAAACGCGCCGTTGACGGCCGCCTCGACCGCCACCTTCACGTCCGCGTCGTCGAGCACGACCAGCGGATTCTTGCCGCCCATCTCGAGCTGGAACTTCTTCATCGGCGTCGATGCAACGCAAGCCTGCGCGATCCTGCGGCCGGTTGCGACCGAACCGGTGAAGGAGATCGCCGCGACGTCGGGACTTTCGATCATGGTCTGACCGACGACCGAGCCGGAACCCATCACCAGGTTGAAGACGCCTGCGGGAATCCCTGCGCGGGCGATGATCTCGGCGAGCGCATGCGCCGAACCCGGCACGATCTCGGCGGGCTTGAACACGACGGTGTTACCGTAGCACAGCGCCGGCGCGATCTTCCAAGCGGGAATCGCGATCGGAAAGTTCCACGGCGTGATCAGGCCGACGATGCCGACCGCCTCGCGCGTGATCTCGACGTCGAGACCCGGACGCACCGACGCTCCCTTTTCACCGGTCAGGCGCAAGGCCTCGCCGGCGAAGAACGCGAAGATCTGTCCGGCACGACCGACCTCGCCGATCGCCTCCGGCAAGGTCTTGCCTTCCTCGCGCGCCAACAGGCGGCCAAGCTCGTCCTTGCGCGCCAGAATTTCGGCGGAGACGCGGTTGAGCACGTCGAAGCGTTCCTGCGGCGTCGAGCGCGACCACGCCGGGAATGCGGCCTTTGCGGCGGCTATCGCCTGCAGGGTCTGAGCCTTATCGGTCTTGGCGTATTCGCCGACCACGTCGTTGGTGTTCGACGGGTTGACATTGCGGCTGATGCCGGCGCCTTCGACCCATTGGCCGGCGATGAAATTCTTCAGAATGGCGTTCATTCGATCTCTCCAGGATGGGCGTTGCGAACGGGATCAGCGGACGAGGCAGGGACGTTTGTCGTCAAACGTCCAGCCGGGAATCAGGATGTCATGGCGAGCGCATCGTCGGCGGCGTCGAGCCCGTCTGATTTGTAGAAATCATCCGCGGCGTCAAGTGCGGAGCGATCGATCTCAAGACCGGCGCGGCCCGGAATGCAATCTGCCGCGGGCGATCTGCAGCGGGTTCTTGGTCAGGCCAACGGTCCGATATTCCGATACGCCCGATCCCCGTAATAATCTATGCGGTGCCCTGCGGCGCTTTGATATTGAAATTGCAGAACGTTTTTCTCGCCGCCTCGGCAAGTGAATAAGAAAAACGTACTTCAGCCGACCGGTCACACCGGTGCCCCATCGGACAAGCCATTGTAAATACTTACAAAAAGCCAACCGCCCGACATTGGCATGGCGCTTGCTGAATGGTGGTCAAGCCCGATGACCGCAAACAAGGTGGCGAAGATGAGCGACCAGAACAGAATTCTCATCGTCGATGACGACGAGGTGGTGCGCTGGAGCTACCAGCGCTCGCTGCAGAGCATCTCCTGCAATGTTGCGGCCGCCGGCAATAGCGAAGAGGCGCTGCACGCAATGGAGCGGGATCCCTTCGACGTCGTGCTGCTCGACATGCGCATGCCCGGCGAGAACGGCCTGTCGGTGTTGCGCGCCATCAAGCAGAGATGGCCCGAGAGCGAGGTCGTCATCATTACCGGCTATCCGACCGTGGATAGCGCCAAGGAGGCCGTGCGCCTCGGAGCTTGTGACTACGTCGCCAAACCGGTGGGCCCGCAGGACGTCATCGACGTCGCCGGCGCCGCCATCACACGAAAACAGTGGGCCCTGAGGCTTATGCCGGAGGAGCCGGAAACCAGCCCCCGCGCAGCCTGAGGAACAACGACAACCCATTCGGATATCGAACAAACCAACGAGAATCGAACAGGAGAAGACCATGCACGCAATGCACAAAGTACTCGTCGTCGACGACGATCCGGCCGTCCGCAAGAGCATCGACCGGGTTCTCTCGAGCAAGGGCTATGCCGTCATTACCGCCGAGAGTGGCGAGGAGGCCGTGCACAAGCTGAACGCGGAAAAATACGACCTCGTCTATACCGACATTCGCATGCCCGGAATCAGCGGGCTCGAGGTGGCCGAACATGTGAAAGCGCAACGAGCGTGGACCCCGGTCGTGATTATCACCGGCTACGGCACCGATGCCGCCGAAGCCCGTGCCAAGGCCGCCGGTGTCTCGGCTTTCGTGCACAAGCCGCTGTCTCCCGAGATGATCGAAGACAGCGCCCGCGATGCCATGGCCTTGCCCGCGGTTGCGCCGCAGCCGACGGTCTTGCCGGTCGCGACCGAAGCGGCGATGCCCGAGGCGGCCACCGCAAATGGCGTTCTGAAGAGCATTGCGCTGCTATTCGCCGCGCCTTTCATCGGATTGGCCTTCATCGTCGTATTCCCCTTGGTCGGCCTCGGCGTCATGGCGGTGCTGGCAGCGCGTGCGGCCGCCAAATACGACGCGGTGAAGACGGCCGGCCTGGTTCTGAAGAATATCGGCATGGCGATCGCCGCGCCGGTGGTTGGGCTCTTCTTCATCCTGCTGTTCCCCTTCATAGGGCTGGCGTTGCTGCCGTGGGTGGCAGGCAAGGCCGTGCCGAGACGGGTCAAGGTTTGACTTGCGAAGAATGGCCAAACTGGCCGTTGCCCCGCTGAGGGGCACGGCGAAGCCGGGGGAGGCCCCTCCGGCCTTTTCGGTGCCCGCCTGTATAACAAAAAAATACATGTGAAGTGATTGGAAACGTTCGACAATTATCGGGATTGCGGCTCACCCTGCATAACAAAACCATACCTCAGCCTTGCCAGCCTTGCCGCCCGCGATGTTACAGCGGCGAAAAATCGCTTTGCCGGCGCGGTGGGGCGCCGATCAAATCGGCTGCGCTGGAACATGATGGCTTTCGCCGACTTTGGCACACCACTTTCCGGGAGAGGGAAACCAACCGCAACGCATCGCGCTTTAGCATGCGTCCGGGAAATCGGCTTCGCCGATATCGTGCTCGGTATCGCGGACACGAATGGCGTATTTCTTCATCAGCGCCTGAAAATTTGGCCGCTGCATGCCGGTATCCTCGGCGCTTTTCGTCACGTTCCGATCATTGCGCTTGAGTGCCTCGAGCACGAACAGCTTCTCGATCTCCTCCACCGACTTTTCGCGCGCGGCCTTCTTGAGCCGCTTGAGCTCGTCGCCGGTTCTCGGCACTGCGAAGTCGGCCTGCGGCTGCGATGGATCGAGGGTGCTGACGACGTGGGCCTGACGGATGACGTTGTCGCTGGTCAGAATCGCCGCCCGGTGCATGACGTTTTCCAGTTCGCGGACATTGCCCGGCCAGCTGTAATTGACGAACGCGCTCATCGCGCCCTCGGAAATATCGGTGATCTTCTTGCCGAGCTCGGCACTGAAGACCTTGAGGAAGTGGTAGGCGAGTCCGGGGATGTCGTCCTTTCGTTCGCGCAGCGCCGGGGCGTGGATCGGGAAAATATTGATCCGGTAATACAGGTCGTCGCGGAACGTTCCGGCGGCCACCATGGCCTTCAGGTCCTTGTTGGTCGCGGTGACCAGCCGGAAATTGGCGGTCAGCGTTCTGGTATCGCCGACCGCCCTGAATTCGCGCTCCTGCAGGACGCGCAGCAGCTTGGCCTGGATCGACATCGAGATATTCCCGATCTCGTCGAGAAACAACGTGCCGCTGCCGGCGACCTCGAACATGCCTTTCTTGTTGGCGACCGCACTGGTGAAAGCGCCCTTGACATGCCCGAACAGTTCGCTTTCCAGCAGGTTCTCGCTCAATGCGTTGCAGTCCACCGGAACGAACGGCTTGTCCTTGCGCAAGCTGTTGTAGTGGATCGCGCGGGCGATCAGTTCCTTGCCGGTTCCGCTTTCCCCGGTGATCAGAACGGTCGAACTGGTCGGGGCGCATTGCGCGACGAGGCGGTAGACCGCCTGCATCTGCGGGCTCGATCCGACGATGTTCTCGAAACGGTATTTCGAGCTGACCTCGCTCTTGAGGCTGGAATTTTCCTGCAACAGCCGCTGCCGCTCGAGCGCGCGTTGCACCACCAGCCTCAGCTCGTCCGGCTCGAATGGCTTGGAAATATAATCGAAGGCGCCAAGCTTCATGGCCTGCACCGCCGTCTGGATCTGCGACAGGCCGGTGACCATGATGATCTCCACGTCGGGATGCGTCTCCTTGACCCGCCGCAGCACTTCGAGACCGTCCATATTGGGCATCATGATGTCGAGGATCATCACGTCGCAGGGATTTTCCTCGACCCTGCGCAGCGCCGCGCGGCCGTCATGCACGGCCTCGACCTGAAATTCATCGTCGGCGAGAATGCGCAAACAGCTCCTGATGACGATCTCCTCGTCGTCGACGACCAGAATCCGCGCGCTCATCGGTTGCTCCCGCTGTTGGCGCCTGGCTCGCCAGCCGGCGGCTTCAGCGGCAGAAAGATGCGGAATGTCGATCCTGCCGCTGCCTTGCTCTCCACCTCGATACGGCCGCCATGGGCCGTGACAATCCCGTGACTGACGGACAGGCCCAATCCGGTTCCCTTGCCCACGTTCTTCGAGGTGAAGAACGGATCGAAGATTCGCTGCAGGCTTTGTTCCGGAATGCCGCAGCCGGTGTCGGCAATCGATATTTCGACCATGGGCTCGCCGGTCTCCTCCGGGACGCGACGCGTGCTGATGGTGATGCCGCCCTTCTCCTCGACGGCGTGCTGAGCGTTGACGAGCATGTTCATGATCACCTGCTTGATCTGATCGGCATCGATCCAGAGCGGCGGCAAGGTCCGGTCGAGATCCGCGGTGATCTCGATATTGCGCAGGGTGGCGGGGCGCTCGACGATACGTATGGTCTCCTCGATGATCCGATTGAGGTCGGCGAAAGTCTTCTCCGGCAGCTTCTCACGGGCAAAATCGAGCAGCCGCTTGATGATCGCCGCACATCGCTTGGTTTCGCGAATGACCAGGTCCATGTCCTCCGCATCCAGGCTCTTGTCGGGCATCTTCTTTCGCAACAGATGCGAGAAGGTCAGGATACCGGTAAGCGGATTGTTCAATTCATGGGCGACGCCCGAGGCCAGCAGGCCGACCGAGGCCAGCTTTTCGCCGCGCATGGTTTCCGCCTGCGCGCGGTGGAGCTCCTGCGTCCGCGTTTCCACTTTTTGCTCGAGCGTACGGGCCCAGTCGCGCAGCTCCGCGCGCGAGCCGCGCAGCGCGTCGGTCATGGTGTTGAACGAAGACGCAAGCTTGCCGAATTCGTCGGAGCTGCGCACCGGAATCGGCAGGTCCAGGTTGCCGGTGGCCAGTCTTTGCGCCCCGCTTTCGAGGTCGCGCAGCGGCAGATAGACCAGATTGCGCACCAACAGGCCGATCAGCAGCGATGCCATCACGACGAAACCGAAAGAGAACCCGACGATCCCGAGCGTGCTGTTGCGCAGCTTTTGATCGATCGTATCGAGCGAATAGACGATATCGAGAACCCCGAGAACCGACGTCTCTTTCGTATGCTGATGGCAGGCGGCGTTGTAGCAGGCCGGCTCGTTGCGGATGGCTTCCATGCTGCCGAGCAGTGACCGGCCATCGGAGCTCGTGAAGGTCCAGGTGCGCTGGCTCCGCGGAACCTGTTCGAGCGGCCGCTCGCTCTGGTGGCATCGCGAGCAGGCCTCCGCGCTCCGGTCGACGCTCAGGCCGATTTCAGCCGGGAACGTCGAATGGGTGATCTTTCCCTCGCTACTGAGGATTCTGACCCGGTCGATGTTTTCCTTGGCGGCCACGTCATTGATGATGCGATCGACATAAGTCGGCTGGTTTTGCATCATTGCGAAGCGCGTGCTCTTGCTGATCACTTCCGAGAGCTGGACCACGTGATCGGACACCTGGTCGAGGATTTCCCGGTACACGGACCAGGCGACCAGGAGGGTGAAAACAAGCATCAACACCGACAGCGCGAGTGTTAGGTAAAGCACGATCTTGAACTTCAGCGACCGCATGAAAGTCACTTCACGTTCAGCGCCGGAACGGGCCGGCGGCAAAGTCACCGCTGGAAGCTCCCTGGTGCTCGAAAATCCCGAGCCTAGCCTTGGCGGCCGGCAGGCAATTGACATGCGTCAAGAAAGAGGTATGCGCCGGGGCCGAAAATACCGCTGGTTGCGGATCATTCCGACCTTGCATGCGCCGATGCGAAATCCGCCGAGAGGTCGATGAGCGATTGCAGCAACGGGTTCTCGTGATCGCGACACCAGACCAGCTAGGTTTCCACCTTGGCCAGCGCCCGCAATCGCAGCGGCCGCAGCTCGACACCTCTGAAATTCGGGTTCGAGGCGGCCTGCATCGACGCCAATTCGGATCGCGCGATCGGGGGCCGCAACAGGCCGGCGTCGATCTGGCCGGACACCAGCGCCTCGAGCTGATCGCCAGACACCATCTCCTTCAGTGACAGATCGACGTCGCGCAGGCGCTTGCGGCAGGCGGCGATCAGGTCGGGCATGAAACCGTAGGCCGACGCCGCGGCGAAACCGATCTTGATCGATCCGGTCTTTCCCATCGCGATGCGGCGCGCCACCTGCGCCACGATTGCCGCCAGTTTGAGGATGCGCCTGGCCTCGGGCAGGAAACTCTTGCCGGCCGGAGTCAGACGCAATGAGCGGCTGGTGCGTTCGAGCAACGTCGCCCCGACGATATGCTCGAGCACCTGGATCTGCCGGCTGAGCGGCGGCTGGGTCATGTTGAGCCGCACGGCAGCGCGACCGAATGCATTACCTGATTTGATTTGAATTCTAGCAGCGACACATGCACAGGCAATGCCGGCCCCGATGCGGCTGCTCCGGGCCTTGCTGGGGACAGACTGGCGCGCGGACTATGGCAAGCGTACCCGTTCGACCTTGCCGCGTGCGCCGTCCAGGATTTCGGCCGTATCTATTGAGTGGGGTCTCCTTGTGGGGCAAGACGGCATCGTCCGGGTGACCGATCCGGGGCGAGACCTGCGCGGCGGGCAAAGCGGGGGCCCATCCCAACGCCCACTTCCGGCTCGACAGCCAAGCTGGAAACCCTCTAAAAGCAACGATCTCCCTCCGGCGGAAACCCCGCCTGTTTCAGGTCTTGCGATGGATTACAGCCAATTCTTCAGTGCCGCTCTTGGGCGGCTGCATGACGAGCGCCGCTACAGGGTTTTCGCCGATCTGGAACGGATAGCGGGCCGGTTTCCCCACGCGCTGTGGCATTCCCCGAAGGGGCCGCGCAACGTGGTGATCTGGTGTTCCAACGATTATCTCGGCATGGGTCAGCATCCGAAGGTGGTCGGCGCCATGGTCGAGACCGCGACCCGGGTCGGCACCGGTGCCGGCGGCACCCGCAATATTGCGGGCACCCACCACCCGCTGGTCGAACTCGAACAGGAACTGGCCGACCTGCATGGCAAGGACGCCGCGCTCCTGTTCACCTCGGGCTACGTCTCGAACCAGACCGGCATTGCCACCATCAGCAAGTTGATCCCGAACTGCCTGATCCTGTCGGATGCGCTCAACCACAATTCGATGATCGAGGGCATCCGGCAGTCCGGCTGCGAGCGCCAGGTGTTCCGCCACAGCGACATGGCGGATCTGGAAGACCTGCTGCGCGCCGCCGGACCCAAGCGGCCGAAGCTGATCGCCTGCGAGAGCCTCTACTCGATGGACGGCGATGTCGCGCCGCTCGCGAAGATCTGCGATCTCGCCGAGCGCTATGGCGCGATGACCTATGTCGACGAAGTGCACGCGGTCGGCATGTACGGTCCGCGCGGCGGTGGCATCGCCGAGCGCGACGGGGTCATGGGCCGCATCGACATTCTCGAGGGCACGCTGGCGAAAGCGTTCGGCTGTCTCGGCGGCTATATCGCCGCGAGCGGCGAGATCATCGACGCGGTGCGCTCCTATGCGCCCGGCTTCATCTTTACCACCGCGTTGCCGCCCGCGATCTGCTCGGCCGCGACCGCCGCGATCCGGCATCTGAAGACCTCGAACTGGGAGCGCGAGCGCCATCAGGATCGCGCCGCCCGCGTCAAGGCGATCCTCAGCGCCGCCGGACTGCCCGTGATGTCGAGCGCCACCCATATCGTGCCGCTGTTCGTCGGCGATCCGGAAGCCTGCAAGCGGGCGTCCGACATGCTCCTCGAAGAGCACGGGATCTACATTCAGCCGATCAACTATCCGACGGTGGCCAAGGGCGCCGAGCGGCTGCGCATCACGCCCTCGCCCTATCATGACGACGGATTGATCGATCGGCTCGCCGAAGCCCTGCTGCAGGTCTGGGAGCGTCTCGGCCTGCCGCTCAGAGAGAAATCGCTTGCCGCCGAATAGCGGCGTTCGGCCACATCACGAGGTCGGAGCGACGCCGACCATGTCCACATGACTGGCCTCGGTCGCATCGTCCGCGGGGAACATGCACTCGATGCGCAATTCCTGGGCGGCAACCGTTTGCGGGGTGCCCACGGTCGTAACCATCGAAAAGTAACTCAATAGCTTGCCATCTTTGATGAAGCCGATCGGGATGACCGGCATCACGCTCAGGGCGATCGGGGTTTGCCAGTCGGTTTTCACGTCCGGATAGGCGAGCAGGGCGGCCACGAGTTCTCTGGTTCTCTCGTCGATGACCCGACCAACCGATTCACGATAGACGCGTTGGAACAGACCCTTTGCCACATCTTCCCAGTTGGCGATGAACGGGCGCATTCCTTCCGGATCGAACATCAGATGCAGCAAATTGCGCGGCGTTTTTCGCGCCGCCATGTCGATGAAGCAATTGAAGAAATGGGGCGTGGCCTGATTCGTCATCAGCACATTCCAGTAACGGTCCATCACCATCGCCGGGAAGGGCTCATGCTGGCGCAAAATACGCTCCAGGGCCCCGGTGACGCTTTGCATTTCCGGCGCATTCCACGCGCCCTCGGCGTAGATCGGGGCGAAGCCGGCCGCCAGCAACAACGTGTTGCGATCGCGCAGCGGGATATCCAGCGCCTGCGCAATATCAAGCAAGGTCTGACGGCCGGGAGCGCTGCGCCCGCTTTCCATGAAACTGATGTGCCGTTGCGAAACGCCTGTATCCAACGACAGATCAAGCTGGCTTCTGCCGCGCAGATCGCGCCAGTGGCGCAGCAGGACACCCAGCTCATTTGCGGGAGATTTGCTATGGGGATTCGATGAATTCATCGGGTCCAATTTGGCTGACGGCTGACGCTATCCGATCCTATCACTGACGACACGGATCGGTTCGACCGCCCGGCAAGGCGTCGCATACCCGTGCCAGCCGGGGCGGTATTGCTGGCATGGTTCGGCGCGAACCGAACCACGTCGAACTCTGCTCAGGCAGCGGCCCAGATTTGGGCTTTGAAGCGATCCTCGACGGGCGTGCGCGCCATATTTGTCGTGGTGGCGGTCGTCATGGAGATCCCGATGCCAAGGACCACTTCGAAGACCTGATCCTTCAAATAGCCGGCCGAAGTAAACCTCTCGATATCGGCCTCGGTCGCATTCCCTCTCTTCTCGATCAGGGTCTTGGTAAGTTCCGAAAGCGCGGCGTATTTTGGGTTCTTTGGCAGCTTTCGATCGCGGATCGCCTTGACGTCGCTCTCCGAAACGCCATCCTCGATGGCAAATGTGGAGTGCGCCGCGACGGTCCAAGGGCATTTGATCATCACGGCGTTGGTGAGCAGCAAGATCTGCTTCTCGGCTTCGTCAAAACTGCCGCCATGGAAACTTCCGAAGCAGGCCGCGAACCCGTTCAAGAGAACCGGGTTTTCGGCCATCGTCCCCATGATGTTGGGCAAAAACCCGAACTTCTCCTGCATCCCGCGGAGCGTCGGTTTGGAGTTTTCCGGTGCCGACTCGATGGTATGAACGACGAATGTCTGCATTTTTCTGTTCCTTGTTCCGGTGTTGAGGGGTGAACCCTGTCGCGCCGGTTCTCCCACGCTCCGGTCGAACCGTTCAATTACATCGCAGGTAATAACCAAGAGGCCGGTTCCGAGAGGCCTGCCTTGCCGACACCTAGACCATCCCGGCCTATCTGGCCGTTCTCGCCGTCTGCTCCCTCCTGATCGGCCGCCTCGATGGCCATATCGCGGTGGTTTCCGGGCTCACCGCCTGGCTCTTGGAGGCGCAGGCAATCGTCCTGTTCCCGCGCTGGACTTAACGACGATCCCGATTGATTGAACCTGGGGTCATTTGGCTGTCGCCTGCGCTCGCCCAACGCGCTAGATTCTGGTCCGAAGCGGGGTGCGAAAGCCCGCTCAGGGAGTTCAACCGCGATGCTGCACGACTGGGGCGTGATCGCAGCCGCCTTCGGCTACATCGGGTTCCTGTTCTTTGTCGCCAGCCGCGGCAACCGGTTGGCGCGAACGTCACGCGGCGGCGCCAGCGCGCTGATCTATCCGCTGTCGCTGGCGATCTACTGCACGTCCTGGACCTTCTTCGGGTCGGTCGGCTTTGCCAGCCGCACCAGCGTCGATTTCCTCGCGATCTATGTCGGACCGGTCCTGATGATCGGGCTCTGCACGCCGCTGCTTCGCCGCGTCATCCATCTCGCCAAGTCGCAGAACATCACCTCGATCGCCGATTTCATCGGCGCCCGCTACGGCAAGAGCCAGGCGGTCGCGGCGACGGTGGCGCTGATCGCGATCATCGGGTCGGTGCCCTATATCGCGCTCCAGCTCAAGGCGATGTCGGCCTCGCTCGAGACCATCCTGAGCGAGGACCAGGCCTTTTCCCACATCCCGATCATCGGCGATATCGCGCTGATGGTGACGCTGGCGATGGCGGCCTTCGCGGTGCTGTTCGGGACGCGGCAGGTCGACGCCACCGAGCACCAGCACGGGCTGATGCTGGCAATCGCGACCGAATCGATCGTCAAGCTGGTGGCGTTTCTTGCCGCCGGCGCGTTCGTCACGTTCTGGATGTTCACTCCAACTGAACTCGTCGAGCGCGCCACGAAGACCCCGGAAGCGGTGCGCGCGATCAATTACGTGCCCTCGATCGGCAATTTCCTGACCATGACGCTGCTGTCGTTTTGCGCGATCATGCTGCTGCCGCGCCAGTTTCACGTCAGCGTCGTGGAGAACTCCAGCGATGCCGAGGTCGGTCGCGCGCGCTGGCTGTTTCCGCTCTATCTGATCGCGATCAACCTGTTCGTGATTCCGATCGCGCTGGCAGGTCTCGTGACCTTTCCGTTCGGCGCCGTCGACAGCGACATGTATGTGCTGGCGCTGCCGATCGAGGGAGACGCGCCGCTGCTGAGCGTCGGCGTCTTCGTCGGCGGGCTTTCCGCCGCGACCGCCATGGTCATCGTCGAATGCGTCGCGCTTTCGGTGATGGTGTCGAACGACCTGGTGGTGCCGCTGGTGCTGCAGCGTGGCCGGCAATCGCCCACGGGCGGCAATGGTTTCGGCGGATTCCTGCTCGGCGCGCGCCGCGTCGCGATCTTTGCGATCATGATGATGGCCTATTTCTACTATCGCGCGCTGGGCAACACACAGCTGGCGGCGATCGGACTGCTGTCGTTCGCCGCGATCGCCCAGCTCGCGCCGGCGTTCTTCGGCGGCCTGCTGTGGCGGCGGGCGACGGCGCGCGGCGCCATCGGCGGCATGATCGTGGGCTTCGCGGCGTGGACCTATACGTTGTTCCTGCCGAGCTTCCTCGACACCAACACCGCCGGCATCCTGCTGCTGCAGCACGGACCGTTCGGCATCGAGGCCTTGCGGCCGCAGGCGTTATTCGGGGCGGACCTGTCACCGCTCCTGCACGGCGTTCTCTGGTCGCTGTCGCTGAACGTCCTGTTCTATGTCGCGCTGTCGCTGGCGCGTCAGCCCTCGGCGATCGAATTGCTGCAGGCCAATTTGTTCGTTCCGGATACGCTCGCGCCGATCGCGCCGACCTTCCGCCGCTGGCGCACCACCGTCACCGTGCACGATATTCAGAGCACGGTGGCGCAATATCTCGGCCCCGAACGGGCGCGGCAGTCGTTCGAGGCCTTCGCGGCCGCCCGCAACATCAGGATCGAGCCGGCGGTGCCGGCGGACTTCGAGCTGTTGCAGCATGCCGAGCATCTGATCGCATCCTCGATCGGCGCGGCCTCGTCGCGCCTGGTGATGTCGCTGCTGCTGCGCAAGCGCACCGTTTCGGCCAAGGCCGCCCTCAAGCTGCTCGACGAGTCCCATGCCGCGCTTCACTTCAACCGCGAGATGCTGCAGACCGCGCTCAGTCATGTGCGGCAGGGCATCGCCGTGTTCGATGCCGATCTGCAGCTGATCTGTTCGAACCGGCAGTTCGGCGATGTGGTCGGCCTGCCGCCGCATCTGGTGCAGATCGGAATCCCGTTGCGGGAAATCCTCGAATATATGGGCGCCAGCGGCGCGGCCGGCGCCAACACCAGCGAGGCCTTGCTGGTGCGACGGCTCAACGCCTACACCACCGCGGGCGAGCCCTATCTGGAGCGGCTGCCGGACCGGCACATGGTGATCGAGGTGCTCAGCAACCGGATGCCCGACGGCGGCCTGGTCATCACCTTCACCGACGTCACGCCCTCGATCGAGGCCGCCGAGCAGCTCGAGCGCGCCAATGCGACGCTGGAGAAACGCGTTCGCGACCGCACCGAGGAACTGACCCGGCTCAACAACGAATTGGCGCTCGCCAAGAGCACGGCGGAGGATGCCAGCATTTCGAAGACGCGGTTTCTGGCGGCGGCGAGCCACGACATTCTGCAGCCCCTCAACGCGGCGCGGCTCTACGTGACGAGCCTCGTGGAACGGCAGAGCGGCGGCGAGGATTCACGGCTGGTCGAGAACATCGACGATTCGCTGGAGGCGATCGAGGAGATCCTGGGCGCGCTGCTGGATATCTCGCGGCTCGACGCCGGCGCCATGACCTCCTCGGTCTCGAATTTCAAGATGGCGGACTTGATGCGCTCGCTGGAAATCGAGTTTGCGCCGGTCGCGCGCGCCAAGGGCCTGGAGCTGACCTTCGTGCCCTGCTCGCTGCCCGTGCAATCCGATCGCCTGCTGCTGCGACGGCTGCTGCAGAACCTGATCTCCAACGCCATCAAATATACGCCGCAGGGACGCGTCCTGGTCGGCTGCCGCCGTCACGGCCAGTCGCTGCGCATCGCGGTTTACGACACCGGCGTCGGCATTCCCGTGCTCAAGCGCGGCGAGATTTTCAAGGAGTTCCACCGCCTCGAACAGGGCGCGCGGATTGCGCGCGGCCTTGGGCTTGGACTATCGATCGTCGAACGCCTCGCGCGCGTGCTCAACCACAGCATCGCGCTGGACGCCAATGCCGGCGGCGGATCGATGTTTTCCGTGACCGTGCCAACCGCCACCGCGATCAATCACACCGCAGCGGTGACCAGCGCGACGCCGCTATCGCGCACACCGATGAGCGGCGCGCTGATCGTGTGCATCGAGAACGACGCGGCGATCCTCGACGGCATGAAGACGCTGTTGACCGCATGGGACGCCGAAGTCATCGCGGTCGCCGACTTCGAAGCGGCCTGTGATGCGATCGCCGCTGCCGACGGCCGGGTCACCGGCCTCCTGGTCGACTACCATCTCGACCGCGGCAACGGCATCGCCGCGATCCGCGACATCCGCCGCCGCTTCGGCGACGCCCTGCCGGCCATCCTGATCACGGCCGATCGCAGCCCGCATGTCCGCGCCGCCGCACGGGAGGAGAACGTCGCCGTGCTCAACAAGCCGGTCAAACCGGCCTCGCTCCGGGCGTTGCTCGGACAGTGGCGGATCCAGCAGATGGTGGCGGCGGAATAGACGCGGTCCGTCCCGCCCTACCGCCATTGGCTGCCGGCGATTTTTCCCGCCGCGATCACGGCTTGGGTTCGGCTCTCCACGCCGAGCTTCTGCAAGATCGCCGAGACATGCGCCTTGATGGTCGCCTCCGACACGCCGAGTTCATAGGCGATCTGCTTGTTGAGCAGTCCCTCCGACAGCATCATCAGCACCCGCACCTGTTGCGGCGTCAGCGTCACCAGCCGGTCGCGCAAGCGCGTCATGTCCGGATCGACGGCCGCCGAGAGATCGGTGTCGGGCGGTACCCAGACATCGCCGGCCATGATTTTCGGGATCGCGTCGCGAAGGGTTTCGACGCCAAACCGCTTCGGAATGAAGCCGGAAGCGCCGAAATCCAACGAGCGGCGGATGGTGGCCCCGTCGTCGGTCGCCGAGACGATGACCACCGGGATGGCGGGATATTGGGCGCGGAGATAAATCAGGCCGGAAAAGCCGCTGATTCCGGGCATGGTCAGATCGAGCAGGATCAGATCGGCATCGCCATCCCGCTCCAGAAGCGCCGTGAGGTCCTCGAAGGAACCAGCCTCGTCGATTCGAGCCGCTGGGACTACGCTCGCAACCGCCTGCCGCAGCGCATCGCGAAACAGCGGATGGTCATCGGCGATGACGAGATGGGTCATGGCAGTGGTCATTGACATCAGGGCTCCTGCCGCCTTGCAAGCGACAAGGGGAAATTCAGAGCGGATTTTCGCTTCTTGGTATATCGCATGCAAGCGCACAGTATTTGTTTTGGGTGAAGCGGTTAATTGCCGCTTGTGCATCGCAACAGCAGGTGCGCCAAACAGTTTCAGAGTCGACGATTTTGTTCCTTGCTGTGAAAAGGGCCGAAAGTCGTATTGGGACAGCTTTCACCGCGATGTTACTTTGGCCACAGGGCCAGGAATTCGACCCGCCGGAGTCCGGCGCGTCGGGGCAAATCCCATAGCAACAATTTCGGGGGGAGCGAGCAGAAATGTCCACAATCGCAGCAACGCAATCGACCGGGATGGGGATGACGAAAGACGAACGCTTCGTCATCCTCGCATCCTCGCTCGGTACCGTTTTCGAATGGTATGACTTCTACCTCTACGGCTCGCTGGCACCGATCATTGGCGCGCAGTTCTTCTCGGCCTATCCGCCGGCGACACGCGACATCTTCGCCCTGCTCGCCTTCGCCGCGGGCTTCCTGGTCCGCCCCTTCGGCGCCATCGTGTTCGGGCGGATCGGCGACATCGTCGGCCGCAAGTACACCTTCCTCGTCACCATTCTCATCATGGGTCTGTCGACCTTCATCGTCGGCCTGTTGCCGAATGCGGCGACGATCGGCTTTGCCGCGCCGGTGATCCTGATCGCATTGCGGCTGGCGCAAGGTCTCGCGCTCGGCGGCGAATATGGTGGCGCCGCCACCTACGTGGCCGAGCACGCCCCGAACGGCAGGCGCGGCTACTACACCTCCTTCATCCAGACCACAGCGACGCTCGGCCTGTTCCTGTCGCTGCTGGTGATCTTGTTCACCCGCACCGCAATCGGCGAGGCCGAATTCGCGAGCTGGGGCTGGCGCGTTCCGTTCCTGGTCTCGGTCGCTCTCCTCGCTGTCTCGGTCTGGATCCGGCTCCGCCTCAATGAGTCGCCGATCTTCCAGAAGATGAAGGACGAAGGAAAGAGTTCGAAGGCGCCGCTGACCGAAGCCTTCGCCAACTGGAGCAACGGCAAGCTGGTGCTGCTCGCCCTGCTCGGCGGCACCATGGGCCAGGGCGTGGTCTGGTACACCGGCCAGTTCTACGCGCTGTTCTTCCTGCAATCGATCCTGAAGGTCGACGGTTATACCGCCAATCTCCTGATCGCCTGGTCGCTGCTGTTCGGCACCGGCTTCTTCGTCGTATTCGGCGCGCTGTCTGACAAGATCGGCCGCAAGCCGATTATCCTCGGCGGCTGCCTGATCGCCGCGCTGACCTTCTTCCCGATCTTCCGCATGATCACCAGCAACGCCAATCCGGCGCTGGAAAAGGCGATCGAGGCGGTCAAGGTGGAGGTGGTGGCCGATCCCGCAGGCTGTGGCGACCTGTTCAACCCGGTCGGCACCCGCGTCTTCAGCGCGCCGTGCGACACGGTCCGCGATTTCCTGGCCAAGTCGTCGGTCAAATATACCACCACGCCCGGCGCAGCCGGATCGGGCGTGAAGGTCACCTTCAACGGCAAGGAAGTGCCCTATACCGACGCCAAGACCTCCAACCCGGCGGTGACCGCGGCGATCGCCGAGGCCGGTTATCCGAAGGCGGGCGATGCGGGGATCGTGAAGATGTCGAACCCGTTCGACATCTTCCGTCCGCAGGTTGCGGCGATCATCGGATTGCTGTTCATCCTGGTGATTTTCGTGACCATGGTGTACGGGCCGATCGCGGCGATGCTGGTCGAACTGTTCCCGACCAAGATCCGCTACACATCGATGTCGTTGCCGTATCACATCGGCAACGGCTGGTTCGGCGGTTTGCTGCCGGCCACCGCGTTCGCGATCGTGGCTTCGACCGGCGACATCTATGCCGGCCTCTGGTATCCGATCGTGTTCGCAGCGATCACCGCGGTCGTCGGCTTCGTGTTCCTGCCGGAGACCAAGGACATCGACATCAAGACGACCTGACGACGCCTTGCTTGCGGCGATCGTCGCCGGCGCGAAGATGTTCGACCGGCCGCGGAGCGATCCGCGGCCGGTTCTGTTTTCGGACCGCGCCGAGGGCGATATCTATGTCGCGCCGATGAACTGCAGCACGATCTCGCGGCGGTGGGGACTGCTGCGATGCTCGATCAGGTAGATCGCCTGCCAGGTGCCCAGCGTGAGCTTGCCGTTCACGACAGGGATCTGCAGCGAGGTCGCCGTCAGCATGGTCTTGATATGCGCGGGCATGTCGTCAGGCCCCTCGGTATCGTGAGTCCATCCGGCGTTTTCCGGCGCTACTCTCGAAAGCGCCGTGGTCAGATCGTCGAGCACGGCAGGGTCGGCATTTTCCTGGATCGTGAGCGAGGCCGAGGTGTGACGGATGAACAGCGTCACCGCGCCCTCTTTCGCGCCGACATCATTCAGAAATCTCGCAGCCTCGGCGGTGAGATCGGTAAAGCCGGTGCCTGGCGTCTGCACGCTCATGCGCGATGTCACGACGGTGGCAACGCCAACCGCGGATGGCAAGCTGCGGGATATCGATTTGGGGGCGGTCACGACTATAGTCTCTCCAGCACGTCGTCCCGGCGCACGCTTGATTGTTTACGGAAGCCGTCTACCCGATCGCATCATCCAGGGCTGCGGCGCGCGCCGGGCCGACCTCGCCGAAAGACGCTTCAAATCTTGCCGGAGACGTCTCTCTGCACCCGGTTCGCCATATCGACCAGACGCCGCCACGCCCGCTCCAGGAACGACATCATGCGATCCATGTCCTGATCGCTCGGCAGCGGAATCTCGATCTTGCGCTCGCCGTCCGCCACCTTCGGTTCGGCCTTTTTCTGGGAATCCGACTTGGGCAGCGCCTCGTCGATCTTGCCCGTCATGGTCTCGTCGCGTGCCGCAAGCTGCGCCTTCAACCGGTCGTTTTCGGCCTGCAGCCGGCCTATCTCAGTGTCCAGCGCATCGCGCTCGTCCGGTACGGCGTAGCAGGCCCAGCCGGTCCCATTGTTGCTGCAGTTCGAGACCGCGCCGGTGCGGGTATCGAGCCGGATAACGCCATCCGCGGCCGGTGACAGTGTATAGCGGCCGTTCTCGGTGTCCGGCATCGATTGGGCGGCCGCGGCTCCGGCGCCGGCGAGATGAAGAACCCCGCCAACCGCGATGGCGGCGAACGGCGAGAGCTTCGTTGCTAAGCGCATGAGGATGCTCCGCAAATCAGGGGATGACCAGATAGCCCCCAGCTAAGCCTGAAAGGTATGGGGCCTGCTGCGGCTTTTCAATGCGACCGGACCGGCGAGGCCGCCGCCAGATTGACGGCCCGGCCGGCGCCGCTGCAGTGCGGCGACAGTCTTGCTGGTCGATCGCGGAAACGCACGAATATCCAAGACAAATCAATGAACTAAGCAACCAACACGCAATCTTGACTTGGCAAGATGCCATCAGTATGGTCCGCGCGGCTTTCAAGGGCGGCGGGGCGCAATTTTCTATTTCCCAACGGCATCGTGTCGGGTCTGAGCAGCATGGCTGAAGGCACGGGCGAAGACGGAAATGGAAGTCGCGATAAATCGCCCGACGAAGCTGCGCTTTCCGCAAGACTAGGAAGTCTGGATCAACGGTTGTCCGAAGTTGGGAGCAACCGAAAAATCAAGACAGACCCGTCCGGTAACGAGCAGGCTCAGGCCAGGGCATCCGCCATGGCTGTCGGGCTTCGCCTCTCCTCCGAACTGGTTGCTGGGGTTCTCGTCGGGGCGGCTCTCGGTTGGGGTTTCGATCGGTTACTGTCGACTTCGCCCTGGGGCCTCATCGTATTCTTGCTGCTTGGCTTCGTCGCCGGCGTGATCAATGTGATGCGGGCGGCGGGCGTCATGGCAAAGCAGTCTGAACGGCTCTGACGCGGGCGCTTCGAAGCGCGAGGAAACGTTCGACACTTGGTTAGACCTCAAGCGCCGGCTCGCCCGGTTCAAGACCGACAACGCCGACCCTGCACGACCCGCGAGCGAATCGCGAAACCGAAAAGACCGAGAGACGAATGGCCGCCGATCCAATTCACCAATTCCAGATCACCAAGCTCTTCACCATCGGTCACATTGGCGGACAGGAGATCGCGTTCACCAGTTCGTCGGCCTACATGTTTCTTGCGGTGGCGGTGATCTCGCTGCTGATGATCGGCGGTTCCGCCGGACGGCAGCTTGTTCCCGGCCGCATTCAATCGATCGCCGAACTGAGCTACGAATTCGTGGCGAGTATGATCAGGAGCAACGCCGGCGCGGAGGGCATGAAGTTCTTCCCGCTGGTGTTCTCGCTGTTCATGTTCATTTGCGTCTCGAACCTGATCGGCATCATTCCCTATGCATTCACGGTGTCGAGCCACATCATCGTCACGGCGGCGCTGGCGCTCTTGGTATTCTTCATCGTGCTGTTTTACGGCCTCTACAAGAACGGCCTGAAGTTCTTCAGGCTGTTCGTGCCCTCGGGTGTTCCGATCTACATCCTGCCGCTGGTGGTGTTCATCGAAGTCATCTCGTTCTTCCTGAAGCCGGTTTCGCACTCGGTTCGGCTGTTCGCGAACATGCTTGCCGGCCACATCGCGCTGAAAGTGTTCGCGAGCTTCGTCGGCATGCTCGGGGCGCTCGGCATTATCGGCGTGGTCGGCGCGGTCCTGCCGCTCGGGCTGACCATCGCGCTGACCGCGCTTGAACTCTTGGTCGCGTTCCTGCAAGCCTACGTCTTCGCCATCCTCACCTGCATCTATCTCAACGATGCTATCCATCCGGGCCACTGATCCGGCCCGTCTCACCAACCTAAGGAGTTCGTTACATGGATCCGATTGCCGCGAAATACATTGGTGCTGGTATTGCCTGCATTGGCATGGGTGGCGCCGGCGCCGGCGTGGGTATCATCTTCGGCAACTATCTTGCCGCGGCGGTCCGCAATCCGTCTGCAGCCCAGGGCCAGTTCGGCAACCTGATCTTCGGTTTCGCCGTGACCGAAGCGCTCGGCATCTTCTCGCTGCTGATCGCGCTGCTTTTGCTGTTCGCGCTCTGATCATCATCCTAGCGGCGCGTAGTCCGGTGCAAAGACCGGTCCTCGATCTTCCCGGATTGCGCGCAAGCCGAACAGGAGAAGCCCATGGCTGAAAGTCATGGCGGCGCCAAGGGCACCACGACCGCCCATACCGAAGCCGACGCCCATGGACACAGCTTTCCGCCGTTCCAGAAGGACACGTTTGCTTCGCAACTGGTGTCGTTGCTGGTCGCCTTCGTCGCGCTCTATCTGATCGTCTCCCGCATCGCGCTGCCGCGGGTCGGCGGCGTGATCGACGCGCGGCAGAACGCGATCGATGGCGACCTGGCGGAAGCGCAGAAGCTGAAGGACGCCTCGGACGCTGCGCTGAAGGCGTATGAAAGCGAACTCGCCGCCGCGCGTTCGCGCGCCCAGGCGATCGGCGCCGAGACCCGCGAGAAGCTCAACGCGGCGTCCGAGGCCGAGCGCAAGACGCTGGAAGGACAACTGGCGGCCAAACTTGCCGAGGCCGAAAAGGCCATCGCCGCGACCCGCGCGAGTGCGATGAGCAGCGTGCGCGGCATCGCCGCAGACGCGGCCGCCGCGATCGTGCAGCAGCTCACCGGCAAGAAACCCGACGCCAAGTCGGTGAAGTCCGCCGTCGAAGCCTCCTTGAAGGGATAGACTTGAGATGTTCGCCGAACCGGAAACCTGGGTTGCGATTGCGTTCGTCATCCTGATGGGGGTGTTCGCCTATGTCGGCGTGCACCGGACCCTGCTGAAGGCGCTGGATCACCGCAGCCAGCGCATCAAGGCCGAGCTCGACGACGCCCGCCGCCTCAAGGACGAGGCGGCCAAGGTGCTTGGCGACTACAAGGCCCGCCGCGCCAGCGCCGAACGCGAGGCCGAGGAGATCATCGCCGGCGCCAGGGCGGAAGCCGAGCGTATCGCCACCGAGGCCAAGGCCAAGATGGAAGACTTCATCGCGCGCCGCACCAATAGCGCCGAGAGCAAGATTGCGATGGCCGAAGCCCAGGCGCTGGCCGACGTCCGCGCCGCCGCAGCGGATGCCGCGGTCGAGGCCGCGTCCATCATTCTGTCGAAGTCGGTGAAGGACAAGCTCGCCGACGACCTCTTGACCAAGGGCATCGCCGAGGTCCGACAAAAGCTGAACTAGTCTAGCGCGCCTACTTCTTCTTCCGCGGCGGTTTTGCCTTGGGCTCCGGCGCCAGCGCCTGCGGATCGAAGCCGATATAGAAGACATAGGAATCGCCGGCCGCCCCGGTCGGCGCCGGATAGATCAAATCGTCAGCCACGAATGAAAACGGCACGCTGCCGTCTTCGGTCATCTCGACCGAGGTGCGGTAGGCCTTGGTGGCGATCACCTTCTCGTTCACGCCGCCCTGCACCACCGCGATGCGCAGCGGAATCTCCACCGACGTGGGCGCACCGGCAGGTCCTGCGATGACGCGGCCCTGAATGCCGACGTGGGCGGTGATGTCGACGCCATTGTACGAGCACTCGCGCGCGGTCTTGCCGATCGAGACCTGGAAGCGGACGTCGTTGCCGACGGGCTGCTTGCCGGCAGCGGCCACCGCGTAGGTCGACGCGCCGGCGCGGATGGCGACCGGCGGACACGTCAGGTCCGACGGAGCAGCGTCGGCACCGGCGGGCGGTGCGCCGGGCTGCGGCGCGGCTTGCGCCGGCTCGTCCGGCTTGCCGCCGAACAGGCTCTTGAAGCGGTCGGTCAGCGACTGCGACGCCGCCGGCGATACCAGCATGCTGGCGCCGATTGCGAAGGAAAGCGCGGCAATGGTCGCATTCCTGGTGACTCGCTTTACTCCCATGTCATGATCCCAGATGTGGTCAGGCCAGCCGGTCCCGGTCCGGCGTTATAGCAGCGCCATCGCGGCGAACCCAAGGCACCGCGATCATCGCCTTCTTTTGGCTTGTGCGAGCCGCTTTCATCCACGGAAATCCTCGTGCAGCAGGCCGAACAGCAGGTGATCCTGCCAGATTCCATTGATGCAGAGATAGCGCCGCGCCAGTCCTTCCCGGCTGAAGCCGCATTTCTCCAGCACCCGGATCGAGGGCGCATTGGTGGGGATGCAGGCGGCTTCGACGCGATGCAGGTTGAGCTCGCCGAACAGCGTCGGCAACAGGATACGCAAGGCCGCCGTCATGTAGCCGCGATGGGCGAAGGGCTGCCCAACCCAATATCCGATGGTGCCGGCCTGGACGATGCCGCGACGCACATTGGCAAGCGTGATGCCGCCGACCATCGCGCCGTCCGATTCGCGGAACACGATGAAGGGATAGGATCGGTCGGCCGCGATGTCCTCGGCATAGCGGCGCAAGCGTCGCCTGAAGCCGGACCGGGTGAGATCATCCGAGGGCCAGATCGGTTCCCACGGGGTCAGGTAATCCCGGCTCAAGTCGCGCAAATGCGTCCATTGCGGAAAGTCCGCCATTTGCGGCGCGCGCAACAACAGACCCTGGCCGCGCGGAGCCAGCGCGGCTGGTGTACTCGACGGCAAGCGAAACAGAGCCATACGACGTTTCCCCGGTCCCAACTCCCTTTCTTACCGCATCATGCGGTTGAGATCATGATCCGATTTGATTGAAAATCGGATCATGATCTCATCTCCTCCTTGGTTGCGCGTGATCTTTTCCAAAAACCGGTTCCCACCCCGCATCAAGTGCGGGGCAGGCTTTTTCCGGATCACGCGCTAATGCAGCCGCACCTTGGCGGTCGACGATGTCAATCCTTCGGCCAAGGCTACCGCCGTGTCCAGACCCCGGCCGCTGCCCAGCGCGACCACCGCGGGCCGGCTGCGCGACAGCAGCGCGCGGGCGGCGTTCCGCGTCGATTCGACGCTGACGGCATCGATTCGGGCCACCAATTCCTCCACCGTCTGCGGCCGCCCATAGGCCAGCACGTGACGCGCCAGCTGCTCGGCACGCGACGAGCAGCTTTCCAGCGCCATCAACAGGCCGGCCTTCATCTGCGCCTTGGCGCGCGCGATCTCCGCTTCCGTCAGGGTTTCGACCGAATCATTGATGACGTCGACGATCACCTCCATCATTTCCGGCGCGTCCGCCGGATCCGTGCCGGTATAGAGGCCGAAAAAGCCGGTATCGGTATAGGGCGCGTGGAAGGTGTAGATCGAGTAGCACAGGCCGCGCTTTTCGCGGACTTCCTGGAACAGCCGCGAGGACATGCCGCCGCCCAGCGTGTTGGTGAAGACCTGCAGCGAGAACAGCGACAGGTCGGTCTGCGGCACGCCTTCCAGCGCCAAAGTGAGGTGCGCCTGCTCGAGATCGCGATGCACCACGCGCGAGCCGCCCTTGCCGAACATCGCGCCCTGCGGTTTCGGCGCCGGCTTGTCGTCGAAGGAGACGAAGCGCTCGGCGGCCTCCGCGACCAGCCGCTGGTGATCCACCGCACCGGCGGCCGCCACCACCATGTCCGGGCCGCGGTAATGCCTTGCGAGATAGCCGCGCAGCATTTCACGGTCGAATCGCTTGAGCGTCTTTGCGGTGCCGAGCAGCGATCGGCCCATCGGCTGGTCCGGATAGCACAATTCGTTGAGATGCTCGAACACCACGTCGTCGGGCGTATCCTGGGCCGCCCCGATTTCCTGCACGATGACGTTCTTCTCCCGCTCCAGTTCGTCCGGCACGAAGGAGGGATTGGTCAGGATGTCGGAGAGCACGTCGAGCGCCAGCGGCACGTCGGCCTTCATCACCCGCGCATAATAGGCCGTCGTCTCTGTCGAGGTGCCGGCGTTGAGATCGCCGCCGACCGCCTCGATCTCCTCGACGATCTCGCGCGCCGAGCGGCGCGTGGTGCCCTTGAAGGCCATGTGTTCGAGCAGATGCGAAATGCCGTGCTCGTTCGGTTTCTCGTCGCGGCCGCCGACGCCGGCCCATACTCCGAGCGCGGCGGTCTCGACATGGGACATCGTGTCGGTCACCACCGTGAGGCCGGAGGCAAGTTTGGTGATCTCGACACTCATCCAGCTGCTCCTTGTTTTGCGGCACGACTTACGGACTGCACGAAGCGTTCGACCTCGCTTTGGTCGTTTCTCATGGTCCTCACCTGTTCGGGTTTCGTCATCAGCCCGTCGAGCCAGGCCGGCAATTGCGGCTTGATCCCGCAGGCCGCCTCCACCGCGTCCGGGAACTTGGCGGGGTGTGCGGTCGACAGCACGATGTTGGCAACCCTGCTGTCGGAAACGTCGCGGTCGGCGACCGCGAGCGCCACCGCGGTATGGGGATCGACGAGATCGCCGGCCTCGCGCCAGGCGGCGCGGATCGCGGCGGAAGTTTCGGTCTCGTCGGCGCGGCCGGCGTCGAATTCCTCGCGGATCGCGGCCAGCATGGCGCCGGGCAGCACGAAACGTCCGGACTGCTTGAGCTGCGCCATCAGCCTGCGGACGGAATCCGCATCGCGGCGGCCGGCCTCGAACAGCAGCCGCTCGAAATTCGAGGAGATCTGGATATCCATCGAGGGCGATGCGGTCGCGTGCACCTCGCGCACCTCGTAGATGCCGGTCTTCAAGGTGCGCGGCAGGATGTCGTTGACGTTGGACGCAATCCGCAGGGAGCGGACCGGCAGCCCCATGCGCTTGGCGACAAAGCCGGCGAAGATGTCGCCGAAATTGCCGGTCGGAACCGTGAAATCCACCGTCCGCGCCGGCGCTCCGAGCGCGACCGCGCTCGTGAAGTAGTAGACCACCTGGGCCACCACGCGCGCCCAGTTGATCGAATTGACGCCCGACAGCGACACCGCGTCGCGAAAGCTGTGATGGTTGAACAACCCTTTCACGATCGCCTGGCAATCGTCGAAGGTGCCTTCGATCGCGAGCGCATGAACGTTGCCGGCCGCCGTGGTCGTCATCATCCGCCGCTGCACGTCGGAAATCCGCCCCTGCGGGAACAGCACCACCAGATCGACATTCGCCAGGCCTGCAAAAGCATCGACCGCGGCACCGCCGGTGTCACCGGACGTGGCAACGACGATGGTGGTGCGCTGGCCTCGCTTCGCCAGCACGTGGTCCATCAGCCGCGAGATCAGCTGCATCGCCACGTCCTTGAAGGCCAAGGTCGGGCCGTGAAAGAGTTCCAGAACGAACTGGCTGGGGCCGGTCTGCCGCAGCGGCACCACCGCCGGATGGCGGAACGTGGCGTAGGCATCGTTGGCCATGCGGCCGAGATCGGCATCGGAGATTTCGCCACCGACGAAAGGCCTGATGATGTCGACCGCAACCTCCCAATAGGGCCGGCCGAAAAACCCGGCAATCTTGTCAGACGTCAGCCGTGGCCAGGTTTCGGGCACGTAGAGGCCGCCGTCGCGGGCGAGCCCGGTCAGCATCACATCGCAGAAACCTAGGCCGGGGGCTTCCCCACGGGTGGAAATATAGCGCGTCAAACTGCCCTCCAAAGGCCCCGCCTCACGACCAAGCCCTTGATTTTAAACAAAAAACACGGCGATCAGGATCAACTCGGGCCGCACCATAATGGGTTTTCGAGGCGCGGGAAATGCCACAATGAGGAAAGATCCGCCCGGATCCGTCCTCCACCCTTCCCTGGAGGGGGAGGGTCGGCTCAGATTGAGCGCAGCGAAAGATGAGCCGGGGTGGGGTGATCTCTCAACGCGGGCACTGTGCGAGGGGTCAGACTGTCACCCCACCCCGATCGCTCATTTCATTCGCGATCGACCCTCCCCCTCGCGCGAAAGCTCCCGCCGAACATCGTCTCTTCCAATTTCCGATTCAATTTCGCGAATAGCCAATTCCGTCGGGCATCGTCATTGCAAGCGCCAGCCACGCGATCCATCTCACCACATCGAGAAGGCAGGGATTGCTTCGTCGCTTCAGCGCAAAATTGCTTGGCAATGTGGTCGCGCGCTCCTCGCAATGACGCCGACGCACCTTCGCGCTCCCGCGCCGTGTTGCGCCCGGGCTTTGCCAGAAACTCATCGCCCTTTGGAAAACAGAGGGCGCGGGGAATGCCGGGTGCCCAATGCACCCGCAGCCTCGCGTGCGCTTAAGGTAGTGAAGTATGCACGCGAGTATTCACAGCGGAGGCACCGGATACATCCGGCATTCCCCACGCGTAAAGTGACTGCGCTGCAACGACTTTCTTATTCATTCCGCTTGCGGGCGCCTCACCACAGACAGCGCACCACGGCCGCTCTGTCAGCGCGGCTTCGACTCTTCGATCGGCTCCAGCTCCGGCAGCTTGATCATCTCGTTGAGACGCTTGTTGACCTCTTCATCCGACAGCGGCGCCGGCGCAAGCCGCGAACTGTCGGCCTGCGACTGCCCGATATGGGTCAATTGCGGGAACAGCAGCACCAGCAGCAGCAGACCCCATTGCGCCGCGAGGAATGGTGCCAGCGCGCGGACGAAGGCGCGGAACGGCACCTGTTCCTTCATCACGCCGCGCACCATCATCAGCGCGTAGCCGAAGGGTGGCAGCAGGAAGCTCGATTGCAGTGTCAGCAGCACCAGCACCGCGACCCAGCGCGCGTCGGCGATGCGGATCAACAGCGGAGGAATCACGATCGGCACGATCACGAAAATGATCTCGAACGCATCGAGCACGAACGCACAGGCCCCGATCACCGCGAGCACTGTGGCGACCGCCGTGATGTCCCCGCCCGGAATCTGTGACACCATGCGGCCGACGAGATCGCCGGTCCCGAGCAGCCGCAGCACCATGGTGAACGTCGTTGCCGCCAGCAGCAGCGAAAACAACGCGCCGGTGAGCGCGATGGCGTCGTTGAGCATCGCGTTCAGCGCCGCTCCGCGCAGCCGCCCGGTGAGGAAGCCCGCGACCAGCAGCGCAAAAGCCCCCATCGCGGCGGCCTCCACCGCATAGAAATAGCCCAGCGCCACGCCGCCGAGGAGAACGAGCAGCGAGACGAGCGCCACACCGGCGAGCACTCCCTCTCCGATGGTGAGACGCTCGCGAGCGGGCAATGCCGTCGCCTTTCGCCCGGAAATCCAGGACAGCGCCAGGCATAGCGCCAGGAAGATCCCGCCCGGCACCAGCGCCGCATGAAAAATGTCCTGGGTGTTGACGACCCGATCGCTGCGTCCCGTGGCCGTCACCGCCATGGTATGCGCAGACAGCATCGCGTCGCTCAGCAGAATGAGAACCAGCGACGGCGGCACCAGGACGCCGAGCGTGCTCGCGACCGCGATCAGCGCGTGACGGTTTGGCGCGGGGATGCCTTCCTCCGCAAGCCGCGGCGCGACGACGCGCGAGAGGCCGAGCACGCTGGCGCCGACCGAACCGTTCATCGGGCCGAGCAACGCGCCGAGCATCATGCCCGACACCAGCGGCGCCGCGGGTTTCCGTGGCAGCGCGGCATTGCCGGCACGGTACAGCGCATCCGCGACCGGAAGCCGGTCAAGCAACAGCCCCATCGTCACGTAGAGCGGCAGCGCCTGCAGCAGATCGCTTTCGAACAGATTGACGATCCGGGTCGGCAGCGCCGACAGAGTGGACATCTCGATCGTGCCGGTCACGACGCCGAGGATGGCGCCACAGGTCGCGACCGTGATCAGGACCACGGCCGCGGGCAAGCCGGTGGCAATGATGCCGACGCCGACCAGCACCAGAAGCGCAAGCCCGGTCCATTCCATTACTCGTTCCCCTGGCGCGGCCGGAATATGTCGACCAGCGACTGGCCGAGGATCACAACCGCCATCAGCCACAGCGCGACCTTGATCAGGAAGTAGCCGGAGTTGCCGCTGTCCTGGAACTGTTCGAGATTGCGAAGGCTCGACACCACCGCGATCTTGCTGGTCATCACGACAAACACGGCCCACGGCAGTAGTCCCGCGGCGGCGCCAACCCGCTCGAGGCGCCGCCTTGTTCGCGGCGAATAGCGCCGGGCGACGAGGTCAACGGCGAGGTGCGTCCCGGCGCGCGTCGCCGCGGTGACGCTGACCGCGACAAACAGGGCAAAGACGATCTGGCCGAGATCGTTGGCCTCCCGCGAGTAGGCGCGAAACAGATCGCGCAGCGGCCACTGCAGGAACAACAGGACGATCAGCGGCAGCGCCAGCCATTTGGCGGCGGCGACAATGGTGCCGATCAGGCGATCGAGGCCGCGCAGGAGGATCGTCATGTGGTCCGTCTCAGCTCATTTCGGCAAACCCCGACAGGTTGAGCCTAAATTAGGTGCACTGTCATCGCAATTCAGTACGGACCACGCGGAGCAGGCTTTTTCCGAACATCGCTTCGTCGTACGACCTCATAACTGCTTTACCCCCTCATCCAGAGGAGCTTGCGTAAAGCAAGCGTCTCGAAGGACGAGGCCCGGAAATAGGCAGCGTGGCCTCATGGTTCTCTGAGCGATGCGAAGCATCGTCCGGAGACGGCGCATGCGCGCCTCCTCACGATGAGGATCTAACAACGCGGCAGAGTTAGCCCAGCTTCATATCCGGCTCCGGCCGTCCGCGGGCGCCGGCATCGAGAATGAAGGTGCGTCCGTGCCCGGGATCGGCGGCGCGCGCGGCGTCGTCCATGCCTTCGAAGGCCGACGTGACCAGGAGCCGCGAAAAATCATGGCCGACGAAAGCCGGGCAACTGGCCTGGCGGGCGGGAACGCGCAAGGACCGCAGCCGCAGCCCTGAGGGATCATAGACGTCGACACAGCCGCCGCCCCAGCGCGCGTTCCAGATCAGGCCATCGGTGTCGACGACGGCGCCGTCGAGGCCGCCGACGCCCTGGTGATGGATGAACGGTGCGGGATCACCGACCGGCAGTCCGGTTGCCGCATCGAGCGGCACCCGATTGAGCACGTTGCGCGCGGTATCGGCGAAATAGCCGATGTCGCCGGACGGCGAAAAGCAGATCGCGTTCGGGATGCTGATGCCGGCGAACAGCCGCGAAATCTTTCCCCCATGCAACGCATAGATCGCGCCGGCGCCCTTTTCCGCGCGACGGCCCATGGTGCCGAACCAGAGCGTGCCCGACGGATGCACCCGCGCATCGTTGGAGCGCGTTGCCGGATTGTCGGCTTCGACGGCTGCGAACAGCTCCATGCGGCCGTCGGCGACTGTGCGCACATGGAGGCCGTCCTCCGCGACGATCAGCTGCCGCTCGCCGTCGATCCGCGCCAGCGCGCTCGCCATCATGGGAAGCGGATGGACGATCGTCCACGCGCTCTCGATCCGACATTCGAACAGGCGCCGCTCCAGGATGTCGAACCACCATGCGGTACCGGTCGCGGCATCATAGCTCGGCCCCTCCCCGAGATGGCAGCGCTCGGACGACAGCACCGCCGTCGGCACCTCCTCCATCGATTCGTCAGCGGCGGATCCTTTTGATGTCATGGTGTGCAGCGCGTCATGGTGTGGACGGAACGAAGCGATAGACGATTTTGCGGCGATAGAGCTGGCCGGGATCGAGCCGTGCGGACGGGAAATCCGGGCGGTTGGGCGTATCGGGCCAGGCGTGGGGTTCAAGGCACAGGGCGTCGGACTGGCGATAGAGACGATCGCCCTTGCCGGCGCAGCTGCCGTCGAGGAAATTGCCGGAGTAGAACTGCAGCCCCGGCTGATCGGTCACGAGTTCGAGCACCCGGCCGCTGCGCGGCGATTCGAGCCGGGCGGCCAGGCGAGCACCGTTGCTCCTCTCGCCGAAGCCGTGCAGGCAGAAATTGTGATCGTAGCCGCGCCCGACGCGCAACTGCTCGTCATCGCTGCGAATTCGCGCGCCGATCGCGGTGGCGTCACGAAAATCGAACGGCGTACCGTCGACCGGCCGCGGCGGCCCCGGCAACGGGATCGAGGCGCCGTCGATGGCGAGATAATGCCCGGCCGGGATCGTCAAGCGATGATCGAGAATATCGAGGCCCGACAGCGCGCCGTTGAGATTGAAGAAGCTGTGGTTGGTGAAGTTGACGATGGTCGCCCGGTCGGTCACGGCCTCGAAGGTCAAGGACAGTTCGCTCGGCCCGCTCAGACGATAGATGGCGTGGGCCTCGACCTGCCCGGGAAAGCCGCCCTCCCCGTCAGGGCTGGTGTAGGACAGCACGACCTGGGGCTCGGGCCCGTCGTCCAGCTCGGCGATCCGCCACGGCTTGCGGTCGAAACCGTCATTGCCGCCGTGCAGCATGTTGGCGCCGTTATTGGCGTCGAGCTGAACCGGCGTGCCGTCCAGCATGAAGCGCGCGCCGGCGATGCGATTGGCATAGCGCCCGATGGTGGCGCCGAAGTAGCGCCGCTGCGCCAGATAGCCTGCGAGATCGTCATGGCCGAGCACGACATCCTCGGCGCGGCCGGCGCGATCCGGCACCATGAGCGTATGCAGCGCTGCACCATAGGTGATGATCCCGGCTTCGAAACCACCGGCACCGCGCAACACGACGCGTTCGACCGGCGTGCCGTCGGGCATGGCGCCAAACGGCGCGCGATCGATCGACGCGTTACTCTGCGATGTCATGCACTATCCCTCGAAAGCGTCCACGATGCGCCGCCGTCCCAGCATGAAGGCGTCGGCCACCAGAAGCTGCGGCGCGAGATCGACGTCGGAGCGTCCCTCGGAGGCCAGTTCGACAAAGCGGCGATACAGTCCGGGATATTCGGCGTCCTTGGCATCGGTCACGACGGTGTCGCCGTCGGTGAGACGGGCGCCGCCCGAAGACAGCGTGACCATGCCCTGATCGGTCCGGAACGCGATGTCCCAGCTCTGCAGGCCCTGCTGGCGGAAATCGAACACGGCGCGGATCGGCAGCCCGTTCATATCGGACAGTTCGAGCTCGGCGGCGATCGGCGCGCCGCGGTTGGCCGGAAAATCGAGCTCAGCCCTGGTGACGAACAGCGGCTGCGGCAGCACCGCGGTCAGGATCGACAGCGCGTTGATGCCGGGGTCGAACACGCCAAGCCCGCCGGGCTCGAAGATCCAGTCCTGGCCGGGGTGCCAGACCCGCACGTCTTCCTTCCAGGTGATGGTGACCTGTTCGATCTTGCGGCCGGCGAGCAGACGCCGCGCCGGCTCGACCGCCGGCGCAAACCGCGAATGCCAGGTCGCAAACAGGGTCACGCCGGCCGCCTTGGCCGCCGCAACCAGCGGGGTGATCTCGCTGACGCTGGCGCCCGGGGGCTTTTCCAGCATCACATGCTTGCGCGCGGCGAGCGCGGTCGCGGCCTGGGCGCGCCGCGCCTGCGGCGGCATGCACAGCGCGACCGCGTCGATCTCGGGTCCCTCGCGCAGCAGATCCTCGAGGCTGCGGAAATGCGGGACGCCGGGCAGCGAGGCATTGCGGCTTGCCACCGCTGCGAGCCTGGCGCCCGTCGTCGCCGCGATCGCCGGCACGTGCTGGTCGCGCGCAATCTTGCCAAAACCGACGATGGCAATGCGGAGGTCGTTCACGTCATCTTCTCCTGGTCAGTGTCGCTGGCGCCATCGGCGGGGTCGCGCAAGGTCGGACCGACGATGGTCGTACCATGCCGGCGGATGCCGTTGAAGATCACCGCGGTCATCGCCTCGGCCGCGGCATCCGAGCGGCCTTCGACGATCGCATCGACGATGCGCTGATGCCAGAGCAGGACCGTCTCGCGATCCTCCTGCTCGACCGGCGCGCTGCGCAGAAACGACGCCCGCAGCGCGGCCTCGATGACTGCGCCGATCGAGCGCATGAACGGATTGCCGGAGGCGTTCGCGACCGCGATGTGAAGCGCGAGATCGCCGTCGGCGAACGCGCTGGAATCCGGCGGCTCGTTGCGCATGATGTCCATGCTGCGACGCAGCTCCGCGATATCGGTATCGCTGCGGCGGCTGGCTGCGAGCGCCGCCGCCTGCGGCTCGACCGCGAGCCTGATTTCGGCGAGGTCGCTGAGGAAGCGCTTGTCGATGCCGACATCGAGATGCCAGGCGAGCACGTCGACATCGAACATGTTCCAGGCGCTGCGCCCTCGCACCACGGTGCCGACCCCGGCTTTCGTGGTCAACAGGCCCTTGGCGACCAGCGTCTTGACGCTTTCCCGCAGCACCGTGCGCGACACGCCGAATGTCGCCGTCAGCTCGGCATCTCCCGGGATCCGCGCGCCTTCGGCGTAGCGGCCGGAGATGATATCGATGCCGATGCTGCGCGCGACCTCGGCATGGTTGGAGCGCGCGCGGCGCGTCGGGATGACGATGAGACCGGTCATGGCTTGGCCACTCCTGCCGTTCGCGCGCGGGACCGGCTGGCGAGTTTCAGCATGCCCTGCTGCAAGCCGATGAATGCAAACAGCAGGATGCCCGTCGCGATCTTGGTCCACCAGCTCGACAGCGTCCCGTCGAAATTGATGTAGGTCTGGATCAACCCCTGGATCAGCACGCCGATGAAGGTCCCGACCGTGGAGCCCTGCCCTCCCGTCAACAGCGTCCCGCCGATGACGACCGCGGCGATCGTGTCGAGTTCGACGCCGACGGCGGACAGGGAGTAACCGGCTGCAGTATAGAAGGAAAACACGATGCCGGCTATTCCCGCTAGCACACTGGACAGCATGTAGATGCGTACCGTCATCGACCCGATCGGCACCCCCATCAGCGCTGCTGCAGTGCGGTTGCCGCCGAGTGCATAGACGCCGGTGCCGAACCGGGTGAAGTGAAGCAGAATGGAGCCCAGGGCGACCACAATCAGCATGATCATCGCGATCGCCGTGAGCCGGCCTCCGCCCGGAAGCGCCAGGCCGAAATCCGAGACCGCGGTATAGAGCGGCGCCGTGATCGGCGTCGATTCCGTCGACATCAGAAAGCTGGTGCCGCGCACCAGGAACATGCCGGCCAGGGTGACGATGAAGGGCGGCATGTCGAAGATATGGATCACCGCGCCCATCGCGGCGCCAAAACCGGCGCAGAGCACGAGCAGGATCGCGAAGGCGAGCAACGGCGGCAGTCCCAGCCGTTCGGTGGTCAGCGCGACGAACACGGTGGCAAAGCCGATCACCGAGCCGACCGACAGATCGATGCCGCCGGAGATGATCACGAAGGTCATCCCGGTGGCGACGACGCCGAGGAAGGCATTGTCGGTCAGAAGATTGGCGACGACGCGGGTCGAGGCGAAATGCGGAAATTGCGCCGCGCAGATCGCAAAGCCGGCGACGAACACCAGCGCGGTGACGAGCACAGGGGACACGCGCCTCATGTCCGCGCCTTCCGAAACGCCAAGCCGAGGCCGGACACGCGCGGCGACTGCAGCAGCAGCACCACCATCACGACCGCGGCCTTGACCACCAGGTTGAACTCCGGCGGATAGCCGGAGAGCAGGATCCCGGTATTCATGGCCTGGATGATCAGCGCGCCGCACACCGCAAGCACCAGGCTGAAGCGCCCGCCGAACAGCGAGGTTCCCCCGATCACGACGGCCAGGATCGCATCCAGCTCTAACCAAAGTCCGGCATTGTTGGCATCGGCGCCCATGATGTCGGCGGCCGCGATGATGCCGGCGAGCGCCGCGCAGAGACTGCACCAGACATAGACCGCGATGATCATGGCGCGGATGCCGACGCCCGAGAGCTCGCTCGCGCGCGCATTGCCGCCGGTGGCCTCGATCAGCAACCCGAGCGATGAGCCGCGGACCACGAACCCGGTGACGATCAGCATCGCCGCCACGATCGCGATCGGCGCAGGCACGCCGAATACCGAGCCGGTTCCGAACCAGATCAGATCCGGCGAGGTGAAGGTGACGATCCGCCCCTCGGTGATCAGTTGCGCGATGCCGCGGCCCGCGACCATGAGGATCAAGGTGGCGACGATCGGCTGGATGCCGAGGACGGCGACGAGAAAACCGTTCCAGAGGCCGCAGGCGAGCCCGGCGGCCAGCGCAGCCGCCACCGCGACCGGCCAGGCATGGGCGTCGGCGAGGCTTGCGGCGATGGCGCCGGAGATCGCCATGACAGCACCGACCGACAGATCGATGCCGCGGGTCGCGATCACCAGCACCATGCCGAGCGACAACAGCGCCACCGGCGCGCCGCGATTGAACACGTCGACGAGGCTGCCGAACAGCCGTCCGTCCTGCAGCCGCAGATCGAAGAACTGCGGCGACACCAGGCGATCGATCGCGAGGATGGCAAGCAGCGCAAGGATCTGTGCGAGTCCCCGGCGCGGCAGGCGAAGCGGCATGTCAGACCTCCACTGCCGCGGCCGCGCCGTGATCGGCGGCAATCGCCGCCAGAATCGACGGCACGCTGATCGCGCCGTCCTCGAGGGTACCGACATGGGCGCGATCGCGCAACACGACGACGCGATCGGAATAGGCCACGATCTCGTCGAGCTCGGAGGAGATCACGAGAAGCGCAAGGCCGCGATCGCAGAGTTCGCGAATCAGGCGGATGATTTCCGCATGCGCGCCGACGTCGATGCCCCGGGTCGGTTCGTCGAGCACCAAGAGCTGCGGCTCGGTCGCAAGCCAGCGCGCCAGCAGCGCCTTCTGCTGGTTGCCGCCCGACAACAATCCGATCGGGCGCTCCGGATCGGGCGGGCGAATATCCAAAAGCCTGATGAAGCGCCCAGCGATCTCGTCCTGCTCGCGCCGCGACAGCGGCCTGATGATGCCGAGCTTGGCCTGCAGCGCCAGCACGATGTTTTCGCGCACCGTCAGCTCGGCGATGATGCCGTCGGTCTTGCGCTCCTCGGGGCAATAGCCGAAACCATGGCGCACCGCGTCCTTGGGCGAATGCAGCCGGATCGGCTTGCCGTCCGCCGCAACCGTCCCGCTGTCGGCGCGTTCGGCGCCGAACACCAGCCGCGCGGTTTCGGTGCGGCCGGAGCCCAGCAGGCCGGCGAGGCCCGTGACTTCGCCCTTGCGTATCTCGAGATCGAACGGCGCGACATAACCGGCCTTGCCGAAATTCGCAAACGACGCACAAGGCGCACCCGGCGTGCGGTCGCGCGCGACACGCGCGCTGGTGGTTTCGCTGAGCTCCCGGCCGAGCATCATCTGGATCAGCTCCATGCGCGGCAGCGCAGCGGTAGGGCGCTCGCCGATCAGGCGGCCGTTGCGCAGCACCGTGATGCGATCGCAGACCTCGTAGACCTGGTCGAGAAAATGCGTGACGAAGATGATGCCGATGCCGCGTGCGGACAGGCCGCGCATGGTCGCAAACAGCATGTCGACCTCATGCCGGTCGAGGCTCGCGGTCGGCTCGTCGAGGATCAGGACCCGCGCCGAAAGGTCGACCGCACGCGCAATCGCCGCCACGTGCTGGATCGCGACCGAATAGCTGCCGAGCGGCGCCGAGACATCGACGTGGAGATCATAGCCGGCGAGCAGGGCCGCGGCGCGCCGCTTCATGTCGCGATCGCGCACCATCCCGAACCGGGTCGGCTCCCGCCCGAGATAGAGATTCTGCGCCACCGACAGGTTCGGCAGCAGATTGACTTCCTGGTAGACGGTGGCAAGTCCGATCGCGACGGCCTCCCGCGCCGAACGCGGGGCGACCTCCTCGCCCTGCAGCCGGATGATGCCGGCATCGCGCGCCAGCACGCCGGTGATCACCTTGATCAGGGTCGACTTGCCGGCGCCGTTCTCGCCGACCAGCGCATGGATCTGGCCCGCCCGCAGCGTGAAGTCGACCTGATCGAGCGCGCGCAGGGCGCCGAAGCTCTTGCTGAGCCCGCGCACGTCGAGGAGGGGCGGCTTGGGGTCGACGACGTCTTGCATCGATGCAAAACTTTCAGGGACATGGCTTGTTGGTGGCACATGATGTTATCGGAAAACCGCTTCCCACCCCGCTAGCCAAGTGCGGGGCAGGCCTTTTCCGGATCATGCTTGCCGGGCGCCCGCCGGGTCGACCGGCGAGCGCGTCGCTTGCACTGTTTCGGAGTGGATCAGATTCTCGCGCGGGCTGCCACCGGCTGCGGCCGGCCGATGGCCAGCCGCCAGCCTCTGCGGCGCGCGCGAAACGGCCGGGGCTCGCTTCGGCTCAGTAGCCGAGCCCCTTCTTGCTGTCATACGCCTTCTGCGGATCGTCCGCGGACGTATAGAGCTTGGACTCGGTCTGGATCCATTTCGGCGGCACGGTGCCCTTGTCCTTGTAGGCGATCAGAGCGTCGAGCGCGGGGCCGGCCATGTTCGGCGTCAGTTCGACGGTGGCATTGGCTTCGCCCGCCATTATCGCCTTGAAGATATCCGGAACGGAGTCGATCGACACGGTCAGGATGTCCTTGCCCGGCTTGAGACCGGCTTCCTTCATGGCCTGGATCGCCCCGACCATCATGTCGTCATTGTGCGCGTAGACGGCGCAGATCGACTTGCCGCCACCCTCGGCCTTGATGAAGCTTTCCATCACTTCCTTGCCCTTGGCGCGGGTGAAGTCGCCGGTCTGGCTGCGCACGGTCTTGATGTTGGCGTGCTTGGCGATCGCCGTGTCAAAACCCTTCTTGCGGTTGGTCGCGACGCTGGCGCCGACCGTACCCTGCAGTTCGACCACGTTGCACTGCTTGTCGCCGACCGCTTTCGCCAGCCAGTCGCCCGCGACCTCGCCTTCATGCACGCTGTCGGAGGTGACCGCCGTCAGATAAAGCTCCTTGCCCGACGGATCGATGTCGCGGTCGAGCAGGATCACGGGAATCTTGGCGTCCTTGGCCTCCTTGAGCACGGCGTCCCAGCCGCTCGACACCACCGGCGCCAGGAAGATCGCGTCCACGCCTTGGGCGACGAAGGAGCGGATCGCCTTGATCTGGTTCTCCTGCTTCTGCTGCGCGTCGGCGATCTTCAAATTCACGCCGCGCTTTCCGGCTTCCGACTTGGAGACGGTGGTTTCCGCCGCCCGCCATCCCGATTCCGATCCGATCTGCGAAAAGCCGACCGTCAACTGAGCGGCGCTCACGGGCGGGATAAACGCCGCACCTGCCAAAGCGAGGCTCACCAAAACTGTTTTCAAGGCCATCAGACGCTTCCCCTTGTTATGGACTTTTGTGATCCGGTGTCTGAATTCGGTAATAAGACACCATTTCCGACCGTTTGGCCGGTCGAGGGGCATCGTTCCATACCTTCGAGGCGATTACTAGTCATACTATCGTACTTTTGATTATCGTACTTTTGAGAGAAAAGCCTTGGCTTGGCGGACGCGTTCAAACGTATCCGCGGCCTGAACGTGGAGAATTGGCTGGCGTGAGATCGATCGAGCGCGAGCGGGATCTGGGTATTGGGTTGCCAGGCTGAGCGCTCACCATGTCCCGGCAAGAGCCGCGCATGCCAGCAGCACGCCGGTCAAAATGTTCGACAGAAAAAGTCTAAAATTCAGCTCAGGGCGCTGCAGATCGATGCGCCAGACCTGCCAGGCGAGATGCGCGGCGATCACTGCCATTCCGGCAGCGTATGCTGGCGACATGCCCGACAACCAGCCTCCCAGCGACCATGATGCGACCGTAAGGGCGTAGAACAGACCAATCCAGGTTTTGCCGCTCCGACCGAACAGGATTGCCGTCGACTTCAAGCCAAGGCGAGTGTCGTCTTTCACATCGACGTAAGCGTAGACAGTGTCATAGCCGATCTGCCATGCGATGGTACCGATCCACATGACAATGGCTCCGGCCGGGATCTGCCCCGACACCTCGGCCCACACCATCAGCATTCCCCAATTGAACGCCGCCCCCAGGACGGCCTGGGGCCAGTGGGTGAAGCGCTTGCAAAGCGGATAGATGAATATGAGCGGCAGCACCCCTATTGCCATCACGCGTGTGTATGGGCTCAAAACCAATAGAAGTGACGCCGCGAGCGCAAGTTCGACGATCAGAAAAACAACGGCTTGGCCGGTGCCGAGCTGACCGTTGGCCAGGGGGCGAAGGCGAGTCCGTTCGACGTTCGCATCAAACTTGCGATCTGCGATATCGTTGACGGTGGAACCGGCGCTTCGCATCAGCAAAGCGCCGAGAGAGAAGACGATCAATTGCCAGCAAGCCGGCAATCCGTGCGAGGCCTGGATGAGCGCGGCCAGGCAGGGAAAAAGCGTGAGCCATATTCCGACAGGCCGATCCAGTCGCGCGAGCCTGGTGTATGGCCGCCATGCTGAAGGCAGCCGGCGATCAACCCAGTCACCGGGATGAATATCGCTCAGGTCGGGGCGGCTCAATGCGGTCATGGTGCGTATCCTAGTCGCTCGATTCAGAACCTCTGAGCGGATCGGTATGCGGTGACAAGTGCAAACGGCAAGCGGGCAGCTTCAAGATGGTCCCACTCATTCTAGCTGAAGCTACCAGCTAGAAGCATAAGCTTGCAGTCCCCTTGACTTTCCGAGTTCGTGAAAAGTGCTCCGCTCAAGTCGGTAGCTTCAGCCAGATTGAACGGAGTGAGGTTTGCTCGATGTCCGCCACGCTCCGATATCGACCGAATCTTGCGTTGCAGAAAAATTTCGCTATGTGCCCCCAGCTGACATTGATCGCTTGAGACGCAGATCGACTTTTACTACTAACATGCGGGAGGCTGTCCCGATCCGGAAACCAAGAGGTCCTGCCGTGGGAAACATCAAGCGGCCAGGATCGGCAATCTTGCTAGAGCCTTTCGAAGATTGTCGGCATCCCAAGGCAGGTGTTCCGCGATCGTCAACCCGACAATTTCGACGACGTCGGCGCTTTTATTGAGAAGATTGACGACTGTTTCAAAATCCATTGTACCGGTCGGAGAGTTTTTGAATTGATCGGCAAGACCTGCGGGATTGTTAAACAGTTGTTCTCGGAACTTGACGGGGTTTAATACGTCGAGGTCAAAGTGAACCAGCAACTTAGACGCTCCGGTTGCCTTCAGCCAAGCCATAACCTCAGAGAAGTTTTCAGACAATTCGGTAGGATCAAACACTTTCGGCTTCAGTTCTTCGACGGCGCGTCTGCTACGCTCGGAGATCGTGTTCTTATCGATGCCGACGTAAGCAAGTCGTTGAGTGGGAATTGGATTCTTTGCAAAAGCTGCGAACTCCGCATCACCACGACCGAGCAGATTAAGCATCGGATAGCCGTGGGCGTGTGTCGAAACATCAGAAGTGGTGAGATCAAAATGGGCGTCAACCCATAGGACCGCGACGTCTCCAACGTACCGCGAAGCCAAATACGAAAACGGCGCAAGCGATACCGAGCAGTCGCCGCCGAATGTCACGATTCTATCCGGAGCTGACTGACGAATAATGTCTAAGGCCGCTTCATTTTGTTTAAGGATGGCACTTTTGCCAAGCACGCCGCCTTCCAATGGCAGTTGCGAACCGTCCGGCGCTGCCACCGGCACCTCTGCAAAATCGGCATCTCCTTTTGGAGCTAGCCAATAAAGGAGCTGCGCTCCCAAGTAATAAATGGGATTATTGCCACCCTGCCATTGCGGCATGAGCAGGCGGAGAGTTTTTTTCTCGGACGTCATTGTTATGCTCCGTTGGAATCTTTAGCGGTTGAGGTCACCATGTTGAATATGGGGACGACGTAGTCAAACACCACGCCGTCTGCCAGCCCCTTGAGGCGCTCGAGCATGAACCGGAAAAGTGGAAACCGGTTTTCCGAAGAGATCATGCTCAAACACAAGGCTAGAGCGGGATGACGATTCGAAGAAAGTCATCGCGCTCTAGTCGCTCAACACAATTTCGAAGCCTTCAGATTAGCTGAAGCGTGCGAGTGGCCTCTCTTCAAGAGGTGCCGAACTGGTGAGGACCGCCATCTTGGCGAGACAAGACCGAAATGACTTGCAGCGAAACAAAAATAACGGCGTGGGCCTGGACTTGTTTTACAATCTTGACGCAAACAACTTTCGCAGACGGCGCGCGTCATCGGCGGCCTCCGCTGCCAGCCACTCGCGGAATGTCGCGATCTTCGGCTTTGCCGAAATCGCCTTTGGACAGACGATCCAGTACGTCCGGGATAATTTCAATTCCAGATCGAACGGCCTGACGAGCCGGCCGTTGATCAGGTCCCACGCCGCGAGCGTCGTGCGCGCCAGCGCAACACCCTGACCGTCGACCGCGGCATCGATCAGCATGCTGGCGCGGTTCAGCGTCAGACCGTGAGACAATTCGGCGTCGGCGATACCGGCCGCATCGAACCACTGCGACCAGGCCTTGTTGTCATCGAGATGCAGCAGTGGAGACTTCAGCAGGTCCGACGGTCTGGTGATGCGGTTACGCCCGGACATCAGCTTGGGGCTGCAGACCGGAAAAAGCTGCTCGGAGCAGAGGCGGACGGCATCGAGTCCGCTCCAATTGCCGTCGCCGTGCCTGACCGCAACGTCAACCTCCTCGCGGACGAAGTCGACATGATGCATCGTGGCGGAGACCCGCAGATCGATGCCGGGATGGGCTTCGGCAAACCGGCCGAGCCGATACACCAGCCACTTGGCGGCAAAATCCGGCGACGTGCTGACAGTCAGCACCCCGGAATTTTGCCGCTGCAGGACGCGCTCGGTGCCGGCCGCGATGCGGTCGAGCGCATCGCGGATGACGGTGAGATATTCGCGGCCGGCATCGGTGATGACCAGTCGCTGACGCTCGCGGCTGAACAGCTTGATGCCGAGCGTGTCCTCCAGCGCTTTGACCTGGTGGCTGACCGCGCCCTGGGTGACACAGAGCTCCTCGGCCGCGCGCGTAAAACTTTCGCTGCGCGCCGCGGCCTCGAACGCCTTGAGGGCGTTCAGCGGTGGCAATTGCCGGGGCATCGATCCATCTTCATGAGAAAATCTAAGGCACGCTAGACAAGAGATGCTTTGCTGGCAAGGCATTCCCGATTCAATCGGTCGGCTCCCTGAGTAGCGAGCCGCCGTCAGCCACTAAGATAGAGCGTCAGAAATTTCTTGAAAATCCGCCTCATGCCGACGCCGCTGCGGGGACAGGCCAAACAGCAGTTCGACCGGCGCTCGATGCGCGAGCTTGGCCCGCCCGCGAGATCATGAAAATTTCTGGGGCATGGCCGAAAAAGGATGCGTTGCGGATCGGTGCGGCAAAGGTACACGTCGAAAATCCAAGCCGGTTCTGACCACCAAGGAAACCAAAAATGCGCTATCAACTCGCACCACTGTATTGCCGTCCCTGGACGCTGAACGGAATCTCCGCGCGCCTGATCGAGAGCCATTATGAGAACAACTATGGCGCGGCGCTCAATCGGTTGAACGTGATTTCCGAAGAAATCGAGCAGCTCGATCTCGGCAAGACCGCCGACCCGGCGCTGACCCGCCTGAAGCGCGACCAGATTGCCGCGCTCAATTCAACGCTGTTGCATGAACTGTATTTTGCAAGCCTGGGCGGCGACGGGCGCGTCGTGCCCGACGCGGTGGGAGCCGCGATCGCGAAGGATTTCGGCTCGGTCGACCGCTGGCGTCGCGAGTTTGTCGGCATTGCCAATGGCCTGGCCGGCGGCTCCGGCTGGGTGTTGCTGAGCTTTGTTCCCCGTGACGGGCGGCTCATCAACCAGATCGTGTCGGAACAAGATCAGAACATCGCCGGGAGTGTCCCGATCCTGGCCCTCGATATGTATGAGCACGCCTATCATCTGGAGTTCGGCGCCAATGCGGGCGCCTACATCGCGGCTTTCATGCGCAACATCGACTGGTCCGCAGTCGCGCTGCGCTACGCGGACGCCATCAAGGTCGCGCCGCCCCGTCCGCTCGAACAAAAACAGTTTGCCGACGTGCCTTCGATTTCCGTCGAAGAAGTCAGTGCGATGCTGAAATCGGGCACGCCGGTCCAGATCATCGATACCCGCCCGCGGCACTACACCACGAAAGCCCAGGATATCATGGAAGGCGCCGTCTGGCGTGATCCGGAACGCCTGGATGACTGGATCGATACGCTGTCAAAGACCGAACCCGTCGTCACGTTCTGCGTGTACGGCTTTCACGTCGGATGCGAGACGGCTGCAACGCTGCGCAAGGCCGGGTTTGACGCCCGCTACATGGCCGGCGGGCATTTCGCATGGAAAGCGATCAAGGGGCCGGTGAGGCTGTTTGAATGAGGCGATCCGGTCGCCCTCTATGGATCAGAGTCGTGATAGCTCCGGGCATGGGGCGGGCGGTTGGACCACTTGTGAACTGGCATTTCCCTCCAAACTCTCAGGACGTCGTTATGTCGCTAACGGCAGCAGCTACGATCGAGAGAGTCAACTTGCACAGCGCTTGACCAGCTTCCCGCAGCTTCGACGATCAGATCAAGCCACCGTCACGCGGATATTCCGGAAGGCGGTCGTGTAGCTGTAGTTCGAATAGGACTGCAGCCCGATAAATGTCGGCTCGCTGGCCGGATAGCGGCCCCGGCTTGGATCCCATGGTGAGGGAAACTGTACCGTGGCTGGATCGGGTATCGAGTACAGGGCAGTGGTGGTCCCGTTCAATGTCACCGTGATGACGTTGTTTTTCACCTCAATACGGTATCGATTCCAGCCAAGCACGATCGCGTCCTGCGGCGTGACAAAGTCACCAAATGTTGGCCCCGGGAAGCCGGCGATCTCGCTCGGATTCCCGGGATAGCTGACGGCGTAGACGGCGCCCGTCCTGTGAATCGGCAGGCCCGGTACCGGTTGTCCCGCACCGGTATTGTCGATCTGAATCTCGAACCCGGTAAAGACGGCCGACCATGCCGGATTCGAAAAAGGGGTTCCGTCGGCTGCAGCCACACTGTCCGGATTTCGGAAGCGAACGAATATCCCGCTGTTCGTCTGCATCGTGCGGATGAAGAACTCCAGCTCCAGCACATAATTCGGCGGCATTGGGATCGTGCACCAGAGCATGCCGAGGTCGAAGCTCGGCACCGATTGCAGCGCGCCGTCGACGACATGGAAGGTGCCGCGGCCGGCCATTCGCCAGTTCGCAAGCGAGTTGCCGTCAAACAGAGGGATGATCGACCCCGTCGCCGGCGGCGTTGCGGGCGGCGGGTATTGGACAAAGGGCGGAAAAAGCCGGCCCGCATCGCCCTCCGGTACGATGCGCCGCGCCAGTCGACGCCGGATGGCCACACCGTTCATCACCGGGTTCGCCGACCCGCAGGTCGGCAAAACGGCGGCGTCGCCGGCAAAGAGGTTGGTCACGAAATGAAACTGGCTGTCGGGATTGACGACGGACTTGGTGGGATCGTCACCGGTCCGCAACGTCCCGGATTCATGGAAGGTGGTCCCGAGGCCATCGGGATTTATCGTCGCGGCCGGCGCGTAGCCTGTTGCTGCCGAGGCGCCGAAAAGATTCTGCGCGAGAAAATCGATACCTTGATTCATGAGGTCCATGACCTGGGATTCGATGTTGTTTCCCGCGGCGGTGCGCGGAACAAGCGTCGCCGTCGCGCGAGGAACGAAGTTCTCGTCAATGTCCGCGGGTGTGAGCGGGACGGTGACACTGTTCTGGGAATTCGGAAGCACCTCGCCCACCGCCCGTATCGATACGTCGATCTCTCCAGGTGCGGTGGCTTCGAAGTGGCCGATATTGTCGAGGTCCGGAATGTCCTGGAAAAGCAGCGCATCCGATGCGCCGGCGCCGGATCCCCGCGGCTGCGCCGAAGCGGATATCTGAAAGTGATAATGTACGAATGCGCCATTCACCTGGGCCCTGCAACGTACCAGCAATGCCGTCAGTTCGAGGTCCTTGAGCGTCAGCCCCGCTGGGATAGGCACCGTGAATTGCGCATTCTTGCGCAAGTGAACCATGAGGTTCGAGCCGACAAGAACGCCGTTCGGAGCCGAGGCGACACCCGGCGTCAGCAATGCCATCCGTGCGCTCTCGATCGCGCCCATGGCAAGGATCACCATCGGCCGGCGCGTGCCCTGAACCATGCCGCTGAGGTCGAGGAAGTCATCGCCGGTGTCCTTGCTTCGCACGAACACACCATCGACCTCCTGAACGGTTGCGCCGGTTGCGACGGTATAGGTGCGGGTCCGCAGACCCTTGACGTGGCAGCCGGTCACGATCATCAGGCGCTTGTCGGTGTTTCCGATCTTGTCTTTCGCGTCGCCGAAAGCGCGGCGCGCGGCAGCGATGCCCAGGGGTACGCTGCTGAACTTATTGAACGGGAAAAAACCTGGCCGGGACAGAATTTGGACCGCGAGCGGAGCGTCCAGCCGAAGGCTGTCGGCGAAACCCGGATATGGCGGAGGGACGGCCCCTGACACGATGTCCTGGATGCCTTGCCCCTGGTCCTCAAGCGCGTCGGTGACGTAATCGGGCAGTTCGGCGAGGGGAACGATATTGGGAATGGTTGGATATTGGTTGATCAGCCTCTGCCGGTAGAAATTGTGCATCGTTCCGGCGATATAGTCATTCGACGTTGACGCACCCGTCTGACGCGCGGCCTCCAGGAAATAGCGCTTGCTCAGATCGTCAACCAGGGTCTGCGGCCAGGGCGAAGCGGATTTGATCGGGTCAGTCGGAGCCGTCTCCATCTCTGTCGCAAGGTAGCGTGGCGACCAGCCGCCAAAGTAGAGCGATCGCCCACCGAGACAGTAGGCAAGGCCGCCGAAGCGTATCGTCGAGTTCCAAGGCATTCCCCAGTTCTCGAACACCGCCCTCTTGTCCAGACCGGCATTGATCAACTCCGGACGCGTGGCGGGCAGCGCATTGCCTGGTCCGATCGGCCGCAGTCCAGCCGGCGTGTCCAGTAACGTCGTCCGATCGGCCTGAACCGGGTTCGGCGAGGCGAGCGCCATGCTCGGCAGATCCTGCACGTGCTCCGGCAATGTGAACGGTCCGCCCTCGAGAACCAGAATGCGATAGTTGCCGGGCTTGATGGTCGCACCCGATGGTCGGCTGCGCTCGAAAAGGTCCTGGGCCAGGGTCAGGCCGAACGTCCCTCCGCCAATGACGATAACGTCGAACGCCCCGCTTCTCTTCGCCTCATCGAATGTGTTGCAGACATAGCGTCCGAGAATATCGTGAGTGAAGCTTGTATCTTCCGTCGAAATGGCCATCGGAGTAATCTCCAGACTGCAATTGAACGAAAAAAATGCGCAAGCTCATACTGGCTGGACCACTACTCACCCGCTCAGAGATGCTAGTCCGCGGGCTGCACGAAGTCGATGCACAGGTTGTGTTCCGCGCCGAGATGCCGCAGCACGGGAGGGAGCATCCACGATAGCCGGCGGGGCTCTCCACAGAACATACGCAAGCCTGAGGTGCGGCTAGCTGTTGATTTGCGCTTCGAAGTTCATGACGCTAATCAGTTTCCCCATACTGGCTCGATCGTGGCACGATCGGGTTGTTTGTCGTCATTGCGATCGGCTTCGGTCTCTACGCCGCATTGACTGTCGCAGCGATGCTCAGGTGAAGGAGCCCGCGGCGACGCCGCGGTGAATCAGCTTGTTGCTTGCAAGAACAGGAGGGATGCAATCGACGTCCCAGGGGCGCACTGCCATGCAGGGTTCGATGCGCTCACAGCAAATTTCACCGCAGCGATACGAGGTCCGTTCTGCACGAATTTGTGATGCGCGGATCAAAAGCCTTTTGCGGGCGATGGTCGAGAATTGTTCCTCTTGCGTTTGCGCCGCACTCAAACTAAAAACTCGCTACGGGGACATGCAGACTCCCCATCAGACGGTCTCCGTCCAAGCTCTGCGCAGCACTCGATTTGTCGAGGAGATTGCGCATGGACGATCGTAACCGTTCCAATTCCCCAGATGCCGCCTGTGCGCAACAGGGCTCCGAACCGGCGCCGCGCGACACGCCGGCGGCCGATGCGCCCTGCCGTTCTCGCGATGATGTCAAGCAATGGCGCGACGAGCTGTCGAGCCAACGCAAGGCCGTGACCTCTTGCTTTCATGGGCCTGAACTCAGCGACGGCATGGCCGCCGCATTCCGCATCATGGGGATCGACCCGCCGTTGCCATGAATCCGCAATGAGCCATCCATCTGCCGCGCTTAGAATTCGGGGGCTGTCAACTCAAGGAGAGAAACCCATGACCATCACCACCGAACGCCGACGTTTCATCCAGGGAGCAGGGCTCGTTGCCGCCGCATCGACGCTGGCGGCGAGTTCCGCATTCGCCCAAGGCAATCAACCGAACGGAGCCAAGACGATGCCGTATCAAGCAAAGCCCCTGTCCCTCGACCCGAAGTCGATCAAGGGCATCTCGGAAAAGGTTCTGGTGAGCCACTACGAGAACAACTATGTCGGCGCCGTCAAGCGGCTCAACGCCATCGGCACGCAGCTCGCTGAGCTCGATTTCGCCAAGGCACCGAACTTCATGATCAACGGCTTGAAGCGCGAGGAGCTGATCGCGGCAAACTCGATGATCCTGCACGAGATCTATTTCGACGGGCTGGGCGGTGGGACCGGGGCAAGCGGCGCGCTGGCGGACGCCATCGCCCGCGATTTCGGCAGCCTCGATCGCTGGCGCAGCGAATTTGCCGCGATGGGCAAGGCCGAGGGCGGCGGCTCCGGCTGGGTCATCCTGTCCTATTTGCCGCGCGACAAGCGCCTCGTCAATCAATGGGCGGCCGACCACACCACCAATCTGGCCGGCGGCCGGCCGGTGCTGGTGCTCGACATGTACGAGCATGCCTATCACATGGACTATGGCGCGGCGGCAGCGCGCTATGTCGACATCTACATGGAGGCGATCCGCTGGGACAACGCCGCGAAGCTGTACGATCAGTACAGCCGAGAAAGCTGACGTCCGGCGCGTGCGACACCCCGCGGGATGACGCGCGATCCGCCGTGCGCAGAGCCGGCTCGATCATTCGGGCCGGCGAAGCGACAACGAGAAGGTGAATGGGCCATAGGCTTCACCAGGAGGACTCAACGATGCGCAGAATGCTGCTTTGGACTGCAACTTCAATTTTCGCGCTTTCGTTTGCTTCGGGCACAAGCACGCAAAAGATCGATTGGCGGATTTTCGCCGAACCATTCGTTACTTCCGCACATGCCGAGGAAATCGACTGGCAGAGGGTCGACGACGCCTTCGGCAGAAAGCCAGCCGTATCAGGTGACGTGCATCGCTATGGATTTCCGCGCACTGATCTCACCGTGACACTTGACGGCGTCACCATCAAGCCAGCGCTCGCGCTTGGCGGCTGGATTGCGCTCAAGCCGGCACACGGGGGAGCCATGGCGATGGGCGATCTTGTGCTACTGGATTCCGAGATCAATCCGGTCATGCTGAAGCTGGTCGAAGGCGGACTTGAGGTTACCGCCGTGCACAATCACTTGCTGCGTGCCAGCCCCGCAACGTTCTACCTGCACGTAGGCGGCCACGGCGACCCAGCCAAGATGGCGGCCGTTGTTCGTGATGCGCTCGGCGCAAGCAACACCCCCATGGCGGCTCCGACTGCACCCAGCTCTCCTCCGGCAGTGGATCTGGACACAGCCCAGCTCGATCAGATCATTGGCGTGAAAGGTCAGGCGAACGGCGGCGTTTATCAGTTTGCGGTGCCGCGCCGCGATCCGGTGGAGGAGAATGGAATGGCATTGAGTCCAGCCGGTCCCGTGGGCGTAGCCAATGCGATCGGTTTCCAGCCAACCGGTGACGGCAAGGCCGCCATCACCGGAGACTTCGTTCTTACCGGAGACGAAGTAAACCCGGTGATCAAGGCGTTGCGGGCGAACGGCATCGACGTGACGGCCGTCCACAGCCATATGCTGGACGAACAGCCGCGGCTGTTCTTTCTGCATTTCTGGGCCGTTGACGACGCACTGAAGCTCGCCAAGGGTTTGCGCGCCGCGCTCGACAAGACCGCGAGCACCAAGAGCTAGGTTTTTCGTTTTTAACACCGAGAGGAGATCTTTGTCGTGAAAATCTTTGCGATGACGCTGCTGATAATTGCCGGCTCCGGCGGGATCGATGCTGCGGCACAGGCTCAACAATCAAGCTGCAAAGTATGCAGCGAGCAACAAGCAGCATGCATGAAGAATTATGCCGGACCGACCTGCAAGTCGGAATATAAAATGTGCATGAAATCTTGCGGGAAGAAATCGTGAAACGCCGGCCTCCGAGGAATCGCAGGTCGCGATGAAAAAGCTGGCGGCCATACTCGTTGCCACAATGTTGAGCTCGATCTCATTTGAGGCCGAAGCGATTGCGGCTGAAGGTTCCCGAAAGCTTTCCGGGAAACAAATCCACGAAAAGTTTCCCGGAATGCAGCTTACCGACGAGGTGCATTTTCGTGACGTCTACGACCGCGACGGGACGTTGAGAAGTTATGCAAATGGCAAGAGGGAGGTCGGCAAATGGTCGATCGAGAAGGATGAACTCTGTGTCCATTTCGGCGAACCCGACGATGGTTGTTACGAGGTGTGGCTCTCCGGGGAGCGCATCGAGATGAAGCCTTCCGGGTTGGGGTTGAGTATTGAAGGCATTCTCCAGGCACCAACTGATCGCAACTGAGGCCGGCACTATCCAGGATCGGCACCTATCGGGGACACCACATGACCGACTCGACCACGATCCAGCACGGCAACATCGGCGAATTGGTCCGCTACTTCCTGCGGCTCGGGTTTCTGGGTTTTGGCGGCCCGGTTGCGCTGGTCGGCCAGATGGAGCGCGAGCTCGTCACCGAGCGGCAATGGCTCACGAAGGCGCAGATGCGCGAGGCCATCGCGATCTGCCAGTCGCTTCCCGGACCGCTCGCGATCCAGGTCGGCATCTACGTGGCGTATCTGCGCTGCGGATTTTGGGGCGCCTGGGCCGGTGGCTGGGCCTTCATCCTGCCCAACTTCGTCATCGTGGCCGCCCTTGGCGCACTCTATGTCTATCTCGGCGACCTGCAGCCGGTCACCGCGATCTTCTACGGCGTCAGCCCTGCGGTGATCGCGCTGATCCTGCACTCCTGCTACCGGCTGGCCAAGCTCGGCATGGAGGACTGGTTGCAATGGGCCATCGCCGCGGTCTGCCTGGCGGTGACCGTCATCCTGCAAGCGGAAGTGGCCATCCTGTTCATCGGTGCAGGCATCGTCGGCATCCTCTATTACGGCAGCCTGTTCAAGCGAACGCCGCCGGCGCTGTCGGTCACCGTCGTGCCGGTTCTGGCGCAGCTGGCACCGACAGCCTCGAGTTCGATCCTCGGCAAGCTCATGCTGTTCTTTCTCAAGGCCGGCTCGCTCACCTTCGGCAGCGGCCTCGTGATCGTCCCCTTTCTTGAGCAAGGGCTGGTGCAGCAGTTCGGTTGGCTCGATCAGCGCCAGTTCCTGATTGCGGTGGCGATCGGCATGATCAGTCCCGGACCAGTGGTGATCACCGCGACCTTTGTCGGCTATCTCGTCGCGGGATTTTGGGGCTCGGTGGTTTCGACCATCGGCATCTTCCTGCCGTCGTTCCTGCTGGTGCTGATCGCGGCGCCCTTGCTGGCGCGTCATCGCGGCAATCCCAATGTGCAGGGATTTGTCAAAGGCGCCTACGCCGCGGCAATCGGAACGATCCTCGGCGCCTGCATCCTCCTGGGACGCATCGCCATCGGCGATTGGCTCACTGCCCTGATCGGGCTGGTCTCGCTCGCGATCCTGTTCCGCTGGAAGGTCAGCAACCCGCTCCTGATCGGCGCGACGGCCGTCGTCGGTCTGATCGCATTCCCGCTGCTGCAGCCGACCTGGGTGATGGTCCACTAGACTGGCGGAGCGGGCGCATGCAATCGGGTCGCCATGCCGTCGCCATGCAACACCCGGACTTAGAGGGCCTCGTCGGCAACTCCGCAAGCGCCGATAATCTTGCTGAGGGCAGGCGCGTAAGGTTGGACACCGAACGAGCCTTTCCGACCACCTTTCATGCTGCCCGATATCGATACTCCAACTATCTGACTATGAATCAGGGCTATTAGTATGGCCTTGCTGGCCTCCGGATTAACCGCAATGACATGTGAAGTGACGAATTTCGCGTCGACTGCATAGGGCAAGCTATCATCGAATCGTATTTCGACCGAGAACACGCGAGCAGCCGGACCGGAGAATTCGCCGTCATTCTTGAGAAGGGAAAGATACACACGCTTATCCTCCAGACAGGAGAGGCCAACCCAGAAATCACCGCCATCGATCGATCGCGACATCGCGAAATATTCTGGCAGCCCTGTTTCCACATTGTTGCGCTGCTGCCCCACCCAGAGACCGCCCCGCTGGACATCTGATGGCTCACCGCCTGCGGCGATTGACGCCGAGGCGAAGCAACTCAACGCGGCCGCTGAAACAATAGTTTGTCTAAGCACGTTGTCCTCCTCGCCGAGGGACCATCCCTGATATGGAAGCAATCAAGAGCTACTGGAGGGTGGGCTGATTTGACGATTGAGCGCGAATTGCGCCGACCCCGATCGCGGGCCACGTCAGGCTAAAGGCGACACGCTGCTCCAGTGCAGAGCCTCCTCAATCCAGAGGCTGTTGAACAGTTTTGAATTCGTCACCGCTGAGAAGAACGATCGAAGCCACAGGGTGCCCATCTTTCAGACTGGGCACTGCACTCACAGCGCGGGAGCTGGCGGACTGCGTCACGGCCTTGTCGACCGCTTCCTTCAGAGAGGTCGTTGCCTTCGCCATCGCGGCGCCCTGTGAATCGGCCGCAGCAAGATCGTCAGCCTTTGTGATTGGCTCGGTTTTGGTCACTTTTCCGTCAGCATAATCGACCAGCACCTCGGAGAGCTTGCCATCCTTCGAGGTGTAAACCGAGAGCTGAAACTTGCCGTCATCGACTTCGAATTTGCCCGAGAGCGGTCGGCCTTCTTGCTCGCTGGCCGCCAAGCCTTGCTGCAAGCTGATCTTGGCTGCGCCAAGCGGTTTGATCAGCGCCTCCAGATCTTGGTCATCATCGTCTGCAGAGATGGCATTGTTCCCGGCGAAGCCTGCGATACCTGCAACGCCAAGAATTGTCGCGCCAAGAACCGCCATCAACACTGTCTTTCTGCGGGTCATGCTGGTCTCCATTCGTTAGTCTGGTATCGTCGCATTTTCGGCCTTGGTCTTGGACGATCGTCGCTGAATGAAACGAAGCGCGGGAAGTTTAGGGCAGTATTAAGCCGGACAGCACAGTTGCGTGATGGAGGCGCGACTCCAGCGCGCGCGAGCGGACTCAGACGCTAGCCGATGGTCGACTATCTCAAGTGGCGCGTGCGATGAGCATTCCGGGCGATTTGCGTCGAATCCAAACCGGGCAGCCCCCGTAAAACTGCCTTAAACGAACGCGTTCAGAATGGGGGACCCGATGCCGGATCGGACGGGCGAAAGTCACAACACGCTTTCAGGAGGGACCGCACGTCATGGAATCCATTCAGAAGTTCATCCTGATCGTTTGGGCGTTGGCCCAGGCGTGCTTCCGGTCTTCGGCGCCAACGACGATCAAAACCGACCGGCGGCGCGTTCGGGGAGGCATCCGCCGGGCCACCGATTTGGCGGAGAGCATCATGGATCGATCGTTCGTAGCTGCTGCCGGCATTGCGTTCCTGTCGCTTATCGCCGGCGGACACGTTGCCGTGGCGGAAGACTCCGGCAGATTTCAGCTCGAAAGCAAGATTCTGCTGGGCGATGTGCACGGCCGGATCGATCACATGGCGGTTGATTTGAAACGGCAGCGACTGTTCGTGGCTGAATTGGGTAACGACAGCGTCGGAATCATCGATCTCGCAAGCCGCAAAGTTATCACCAGGATTCCCGGACTGAAGGAGCCGCAAGGCGTCGGCTACGAACCCTCGACCGACATGCTTTATGTCGCCAACGCCGGAGACGGCTCGGTGCGATTGTTTGAGGGAGGCGACTACAAGGCCGCGGGGCAGATTGAGCTCGGCAGCGACGCCGACAACGTCCGCATCGACGCAGCTGCAAATCGGGTCTTCATCGGATATGGCGGCGGGGCGCTTGCCATCATTGATCCTTCGGCCCGAAGGAAAGTTGGCGATATTCCGGTCAATGCCCACCCCGAGGCCTTTCAGATTGATCCGGACACCAGCCAAATCTTTGTCAACGTACCTGATGCCCGCGGCATCGCCGTCGTCGACCGCGTCGCGCAAAAGCAAACCGGAAGATGGCCGCTGGCCGATCGACGCGCAAATTTCCCGATGGCTCTGGACCACGCGCGGCGCGAGGTCCTCGTGATCTTTCGGGCTCCTGCCGAGCTCGGCGCTTTTTCCATGGTTGATGGCAAGCTCATCGCGACCGTGGCGACCTGCGGCGATGCCGACGATCTCTTCATCGATGCCAAGCGCGGCCGCGTGTATGTCAGTTGCGGGGCTGGCTTTGTTGACGTCCTGGAAGCGAAAGACGCGACCTACCAAAGGGTCGCGCGCATCCCCACTGTCTCCGGCGCGCGTACCTCGCTCTTCGTACCCGAGATGGATCGTCTGATTGTTGCGGCACGCGCGAGTTCCGGAGAGTCGGCCGCCATATTGGTGTTCCGTCCAATGCCCTGAGCGATCAAGCGCACTGGTCGGGGTGCGCGCGATTTCAAATCCAGCCCCGCTACAAGTTGATCGTCTCGCGGCGGCGGCGTTCGGCGGCTTTGACGACGGCTTCCGTTCGCGTCCGCGCGCCGAGCTTGCGGAACAGCGATTCGAGATGGAATTTCACGGTGTGCAGCGAGATGCTCAGTCGCCGCGCAATGGCCTTGTTGGTCATGCCTTCGGCGAGTGCCGCGAGCACGTCGAGCTCGCGCGGCGTCAGCAACGCCTGGGCATCGGTCTCGCCCATCGCGCCGAAGCCGCTCTCGGTCGCCTCCGGGACGCGGACGATCAGTCCGGCGGCAACCGCGCGGATGGCGGCATCGATCTGACCAGCGTCCGCCTGTCGCGGCAGCATGCCGGGCCGGTCGCGATCGGCGCCGCCGAGCATGACCACCGGGCGGGATTCATCGCGCGGGACCTCGCCGTCCGCCAGCACCACGTCGGCGGCATCCTGCACATCGACGACAAGATGTCCGGCCTCGGCGACCACCCGGCCAAGCGCGCTCCGGCGCGACGACTCCGCCGCGCAGACGACGACGCGCAGACGCGGTGCCGGCTCCAATCGAATCGCGGCTTCGCTCATGCCGCCCGCCGTTCCGCAATGGTCGTCTGCACCGCGATCACCTGACCGCTCCTGATCAGGCGGATCTCGGCCTTGCGCCCGATGCTGTCAGGCCCGAACAGCCTGCCGATCCGGCGCATGCGATGTGTCGATGTGCCATCGACACTGAGGATGATGTCGCCGGCCACGATACCTGCCTGCGCCGCGGGACCGGCCTCGACGACCGACATCACCATCAGGCCGCTGGACTGGTCGGCGGTTTCGCGCAGCGCATCGGGCACGGCGACGGCGTGCAAGGCAACGCCGAGCCAGCCGCGCGCGATGTGGCCGTCCTTGGCAAGCTGCGGCACGATGCGCTCGAGCGTCGCAGTCGGAATCGCAATGACCTGGCCGCGCGGCCCGAAGGTCGACATGCCGAGGCACGCGCCTGAGGCATCGAACACCGGTCCGCCCTCCTCGCGGTGCGCCAGATCGACGTCGAGCACGATGCGCCGGTCGATCAGGCCGCCACGCATCGAATGCCATTCGGCGCCGGCGAGATTGATGAGCCCCAACCGCGCACTGGCGCCACCCAACCCGTCGGCTCCGGTGACCAGCGCGACCGCACCGGTCCGCGCCTCGCCCGGGACAAACGATGGTGCCGCAAGCGGGGTCGCGAGCCGCAGCATCGCGATATTGGTCGAGGGATCGCGGCCGGCGAGCTTGGCCGTCAGGACAGCACCGCCTGCGGCGACGACTTCAAACTCGTCCTTCTGCGGCAGCGATTGCTCCGAGGCGACGACGATGTCCGATCGCCAGACCATGCCGGTGATGTGCCGCCCGTGGGAGAGGCGGATCGCGACGACGGCGTTCTTCGCAGCGTCCGCGCGCGCGACGAGTGCGTTCGAAAATTGAGCCAGGAAGTCCGGTTGATCGGTCATGGTAACTCCTATCCGTCCAAGATAGGTACAGACTGGGCGATTCCGTAGGCCCACACTATCGGCCGGACAGCCGGGTGGGTGCCGGCCATTTGACCGGGCTTGCGCGCGGCACAACACGACACCACGAACTTCGGCGATCGTGATGCAAGGCGACGATCCGCAGCAGGCCGCGCGCGAGCAAATTCGCGCCGGAACGCCGACGCGTATCCTCAGGCCAAGGTGTGAACGATCACCGGTCCCGCGACCGCGGTGGCCGGCCCGATGAGCAGAGGCGTGAGATTCTGTTCGATCCAGGCGAGCGCGCGTCGGTTCGACTCCTCGGCGCCGGCATGGTTGTTGAAAATACTGATCGCGGTCACCGTGTCGTCAGGCGCATAGACCACGTAGTAGCCGATGAAGCCTTCGACATCGCTGATGATCGGAATCGCACCCTCCTTGATCCTGCGTGCCAGCTCTTCGGCCATGCCGGATTTTGCCTTGCTCTGACGAATGGCTGCATACATGGGATCCTCCTTCGCGCCGCGCGGGATGTTATGGGCTTCGGTATGCGCCGCCTTCTCATGTGTTCAAGGCCTTAAGCCGACACCGGCCGGATCACTCGCGAACTGGCGCGAATCTTAATGCTTTTCCAGCCCCGCGATAAGGTCGAATTCGAGCCGGCACCGGCGATGCTCGATCGGCACTCTCAAGCCCGCGAAGATCGCCGTAACGTGAAGCGCTGCCGCCAGAGTTCCCCATTTCGCGATGCCCGCCGCCGCCAAATCAGGCGTACAATACACCTGATGCATCCGCATCAAGTGCACTCCAGCAACGGAGGTCCGCCATGAAAGTCAAGGACGTGATGCACAAGGGCGTCGACTGGGTCAGTCCGGACACCCCTGTCACCGAACTTGCGAAATTGATGAAAGGGCATGACATCGGCTGCATTCCGATCGGAGAGGACGACCGGTTGATCGGGATGGTGACCGATCGCGACATCGTCTGCAAAGGCCTTACGGACAAGAACTTCAATGCGGCCCGCGCCACTGCGCGAGACGTGATGACTCCAGGCATTCATTGCTGCCGCGAGGACGATGACCTCGCAAAGGCCGTACATCACATGGAGACACTGAAGGTCCGCAGGCTGCCGGTGATCAACAAAAGCAAGCGGATGGTCGGCATGGTCAGTCTCGGCGATGTCAGCCAGTTTGCGTCAGGTGATCTGCTGACCGGATGCGTCAAGGGCGTCGCAGCGCATCACCACTGAAGCGGAGCCGGCGGCCACCGGCCTGTAATTGCCCGCGTGTGCGGATTGGGGAAATTGGCGGGCGCCGAACGCGCGGCGAATCCCGTAGGTGCTGGGTTGGGTCCGGAATGGACCGCCGGCCGATGGTGCGCTATTCGTTCGATCGTCCGACTCCCAGATTTGTGGCGCCCCATCCGGCCGAGTGAAGCATGCGCGTCCTATTGACCGGTTCGTCGGGGTGGCTTGGCAGATATCTTATCCCCGAATTGCGAACGGCCGGGCATACCGTGATCGGTCTCGACGTTGCACCCGGCGCGGACACCGAGATCGTCGGATCGGTCGCCGATATCAGGACCGTGGAACGTGCATTCGCCGACCACGCCATCGAGGCGGTGATCCATGCCGGCGCGCTCCACAAGCCGGACATCTCCCGCACTTCGGCACAGGCGTTCGTGGACGTCAACGTTACTGGCACGCTCAACCTGCTCGTTACGGCAGTCGCGGCGCGCAACGACCGCTTCGTCTTTACCTCGACCACGTCGCTCATGATATCCGACGCCGTGCGGCGGGAAAACGCGGCAAACGCCGTGTGGCTCGACGAGGATTATGGCCCGCTCGCGCCCCGGAATATCTATGGCGTGACCAAGCTCGCGGCCGAAGGTCTCTGCCGGTTGTATCATCTCGACCGTGGATTGAACTGCGTCGTGCTGCGGACCGCACGTTTCTTCCCGGAGGACGACGACACCCACCGCGATCCGTCGGGGCCAAACCTGAAGGCGATCGAATTCCTCAATCGCCGACTCTCGGTCGAAGATGCGGCAAGGGCCCACATCGCAGCACTGCAGCGCGCGCCTGAGATCGGGTTCGACACCTTCATCGTGTCGGCGCCGACACCCTTCGGCCGCGCCGACGCGCGCGACCTGAAACAGGACGCTGCCAGCGTCGTCAGGCGCTACTTTCCCGATGCGCCGGCGCTGTTCGCGCAACGAGGCTGGCGCCTGCCGGCAAGCATCGGCCGGGTGTACGACGCCGGCAAAGCCGAGCGCATCCTGGGATTTCGCTGTCGGACCGATTTCGCCACGATTCTCGATGCATTGCGCAGCGGCGATCAAATGCCGTTCGTCCACGATCCCGGTTATGTGTCGCCGAAGGAAGCGCGTTGAGCCCGCGCGTTCTGACAGTCTCTTTTCAGGCCTTCGCATCCCCCCATCCACCGGCTCAGCGGCTGGCTTATCTCATAATATGAACTGCGGTTTGTCATCGTGGGATTTGGATTGCACGCGCTAGCCATTCCGCTTAAGAGTCGGCAGGCGCCCTCACCGGGTGCCCATATGCCTGTCTGCTCAGCGACGAGGTTGACGGGCGCGGATTTCCGCAGCGAGCCAAACTAAAGGAGTGTACCGCCGTATGTCGACGCCGAACGAATTCGGACTGGCCGGCCTGATCGGAATGCCTGTCGCCCATTCGCGATCCCCGATCATCCATAATTTCTGGCTGAAGGCGCATGGCATTCGCGGTACCTACGTGCCGCTCGCAGTCAAGCCCGAACGGCTCAAGGAGGCGTTGCCGGGACTGGCGGCGCTGGGCTTTCGCGGTTGCAACGTGACGATGCCGCACAAACAGACGGCGATGCCGTTGCTGCACCGCGTCAACGAGACCGCGCGACGGATCGGCGCCGTCAACACCATCGTCGTCGAGGCGGATGGCACGCTCTCCGGCTTCAACAATGACGGCAACGGCTTTGTCCAGAGCCTGCGCGACGCCAGACCCGACTGGCGCGCAGACGACGGACCGATCCTGCTGCTCGGCGCGGGAGGATCGTCGCGGGCCGTGGTTGTCGCGCTGCTCGAGCATGGCGCGCGCGCGATCCGGATCGCCAACCGCACAGCCGAAAAGGCGGAAGCGATCGCGGCGGAGTTCGGCCCAGATGTCAAGGCCATCGACTGGGCCGTTCGCAGTTCCGCGGTTGCCGATGTCGCTCTGCTGATCAACTGCACCGACCAGGGCATGATCGGCAAGCCGGCGCTCGCGATCGATCTGGCGCGGCTGGCGGCGACGACCCTGGTCGCGGACCTGATCTACACCCCGCTCGAAACGCCGTTCCTGGCGGACGCGCGCATGCGCGGCTGCGTCACGGTGAACGGACTGGGCACCCTGCTCAATCAGGCGCGGCTGGCGTTCAAGGCCTGGTTCGGCGTCCTTCCCGACGTCACGCCCGACTTGCTGAAGGCCATCGAAGCGACGTTCTGAGTATTCCTCGTCCTGAGGAGCTTGCGTAGCAAGCGTCTCGAAGGATGAGGCCGGGACATGAGCAGCGAGGCCTCATGGTTCGAGACGGCGCATGCGCGCCTCCTCACCACGAGGATTTGATGACGTAGCAAGGCCAAGAACAGTCGGGGGACTGTCAAAACATGCCGATACCGACCTGCCGCAAGATCGATTGCCATATCCATGTGATCGATCCCGCGCGCTTTCCCTACGCCGCCGATACGCCCTACCGTCCCAGCGGACAGGAGATCGCGCCGGCGGCGCATCTCCTGTCCGTGCTCGACGCCGCCGATGTCACCCACGCGCTGATCGTCGGGACCAATACCGGCTATGGCTCCGACAGCCGCATCCTGCTCGACGCGCTCGCGCTCGGTGCCGGCCGCTTCAAGGGCGTTGCGGTGGTCGACAATGACGTCAGCATCGGGGAGCTGGCGCGACTCAAGTCGGCCGGCATCGTCGGCGTCGCCTTCAATCTGCCGTTTCACGGCACCGAGTATTACCGCAACGCCACGGCTCTGCTGGACAAACTGATCGAGCTCGGACTGTTCCTGCAGATCCAGTTCGAACAGGATCAGTTGCTCACGCTGCTGCCGCTGATCGAAAAATCCAGCGTACGCCTGGTGATCGATCATTGCGGCCGACCCACGGTCGCGAAGGGATTGGCGCAGCCGGAATTTCAGACACTGCTGACCATCGGCCGGGAGCGCGACGCCTTCGTCAAGCTATCGGGGCTCTACAAGTTCTCGCAACAGCCATATCCCCACGAGGATACATGGCCGTTCATCGCCGCCCTGGTCGAGGCCTTCACGCTCGATCGCTGTATGTGGGGATCGGACTGGCCGTTCCTGCGCGCGTCCGAACGGCTGGATTATGGGCCGCTGCTTGCGCTCGTCGGCCGGCTGTTTCCCGACGCGGATGATCAGGAGCGGCTGCTATGGAGGACACCGGCGCGGCTGCTTGGCTTTGACTAGCGAACCAACCAAGAAAACACCAACCAGGGAAAACGTCATGAGAGCATATCGCTACTGGAGCTGTGCTGCCGTTGTCGCGTCGCTGTGGACCACCGGCGTCCAGGCGCAGTCGACGGTCTACATCCCCGACATCGTCGAACTGTCCGGCCCCGGCGCGGTCTCCGGCACCAACTGGCGCGACGGCGTCATCATGGCGATCGACGAGATCAACAAATCCGGCGGCATCCTCGGCCGCAAGATCGAAACCGAACATTCGGACACCCAGAGCAATCCGGGCATCTCGCGCGCGCAGATCCAGAAGGTTCTCGACCGCGATCCCTATGTCGTGCTGGGGCCGATCTATTCCGGCTCGGTCAAGGTCAACATGGCGCTGACCCAGCAGGCCGAGGTGCCGCAGATCGTCGGCGCCGAGGCCGCCGACATCACCCAGCAGGGCAATCCCTGGGTATTCCGCACCGCCTTCGGGCAACAATTCAGCATGCCGAAGATCGCCAACTATCTGCATGACACCATGAAGGTGAAGACGGTCGCGCTGCTCTGGGTCAACAATGATTTCGGCAAGGGCGGCCGCAACAATTTCGCCAAGGAGATGACGGCGCGCGGCATCGACGTGGTGGCTGACATTTCGACCGAGCAGGGCCAGGTCGATTTCGGCTCCGACGTGATCAAGTTGAAGGGCGCCAAGGCCGACGCCGTCTTCGTCTACACCAACGAGGAGGAGAGCGCGCGCTTCCTGATCGAAGCCAAGCGCCAGGGCCTGACCACGCCGCTGTACGGCGAGACGACGCTGTTGAACCAGAAGGTGGTCGAGCTCGCGGGCCCTGCCGCCAACGGCGTGCGCGGCCATGTCGGCCTCAGCGCCGAAGCGCCCGTACCGTTGATCCAGGAGTTCGCCAAGAAGTTCACCGCGCGCTTCAGCTATCGGCCCGATCACAACGCCATCAAGGGCTACACCGCCGTTTATCTGGTGAAATACGTCACCGAAAAGATCGGCAAGTTCGATCGCAAGGCCTTCGGCGCCGCCATGAAGGGCTTGACGCTTTCGCCGGACACCGCGCCGGGCATTCTGATGGAAGCGAGCTGGGACCAGAATGGCGATATCGATCGTGCGAGCTTCCTCGCCGAGATCGTCGACGGCAAGCAGACCATCGTGGAAACGCTGCCGAAGCTGAAGCCATCGAAGGCAGACTGACTTGAGAGGCGGCGGCGCGGATGCGATGGCGAGATCCCTTTGGCGCAAATCTCGTCAACGCCTTGCATTTTAAAAAACGAGCCAAGGTTTGGATCACAGAGTTGTTCTAAGACCGCATCCAGGGGGCAGGACCGCTGACCCAAAAAAATGTTCTGGAGGGCACGTGACTGTGTTCTTGTTTTGTTCTATGGTCATGTTTTCAACCTCAGGCAGTATCCGAACATGACAACTATTACCGCCGTTCACGAGATCAGCGCCGTCAACACAACCCGTGAGGGCGGCGCGCCCGCATCCGATGAGGATGCTAACGCACCCCATGTCCAGATCGTGGTTCATAATGACGACGACACACCGCAGGAATTCGTCATTGAGCTGCTTCATTCCGTATTCAAGACGCCGGTCGCCGAAGCGGTCCGATTGACCCAGACCATCGGCCTTCGCGGGCAGACCGGTTGCGGCATCTATCCGCGCGACATCGGCAATCGACTGCTTGGCGCCGCGCGCGAGCGCATCCTGATCTCGGGCCATCCGCTCCTGATCACGAGCGAGGCCGTGACGGAGAGCATCGCAATGGCGCAGGGCCGTTGCAAACTCTGCGGCACCTGGTGCGACAAGAACCGGCTGTCCCTGAAGGGCGTGGTCACGCTGATCTGCGACGACTGCATGCAGGAGACCCTGCGCAACCTGCCCGACATCGTCAGCAACAGGCCGTTCGACTATGCCTGCGACGCCCTAGCCTGGCATTTTGCCGGCATCGCGCGGGATCAACTGGTGGCGACCTCGCGGCAATTCCCGGGCCACATGCGCGCGGACGTGCAGATCGCCCTCGACAGGCTGTTCTCGGAGACGCCGATCCGGTTCTTCGGCATCCATGAGCAGCACCGTTATGAGACGTTGACCATGGCCACGTTGACCCAGAACGGCAGGGGCGCGCACGCGATCGCGCCGGCGCAGTATCACGATGTCGACGTCGGCGACGACGCGCCGGTGAAATGCCTCAACAACGGCTTGTGGCTGTGCCAGAGCGACGGCCTGCGCTACGCCGTCGTCCTCTCCTCGCATCGTGAATACGGGTACGAGTCCGGAACCCGGATCGAGATTGCCGTGCCGGCCGGCGCGCGCGGCGCGGAGCTGGTGCAGCGCTGCTTCTTCGAACTCGAGCGTGCCGTCAACGCCGCGCGATCCTATCGCGGCAAGATCCTGTCGCTCGACGGCGATGCGGATTATCGGGGACGCTCGAAAGGGGTCATGGTCCACAAGCTGCCGGCCGTGCAGCGCGGCGACGTCATTCTACCCGAAGCCACGCTGAAATTGCTCGATCGCAACATCCTGCGTTTTGTCGAGAGCCGCGCGCAACTGCGCCGGCTCGGACAATCGACCCGCAAGGGCATCCTGCTCTACGGACCTCCCGGAACCGGCAAGACCCACACCATCCGCTATCTCGCCAGCAATCTGCCCGGCCACACCACCCTGATCATCACGGCCGCGCAGGTCACCCTGCTCGCGCAGTACATGAACCTGGCGCGCCTGCTGCAGCCGACCATGGTCGTGATCGAGGACGTCGATCTCATCGCGCGCGACCGCGAGGACATGGGGCCTTGCGAGGAGTCCCTGCTCAACGATCTTCTCAACCAGATGGACGGGCTGAAGGAGGATGCGGACATCCTGTTCATCCTCACCACCAATCGGCCTGACCAGCTCGAGAGCGCGCTGGCGAGCCGGCCCGGCCGCATCGACCAGGCGATCGAGGTGCCGCTGCCGGACGAGATCGGCCGCAGGAAGCTGGTCCAGCTCTATGGCCGGGGTCTGCCGCTGGGCGAGGCCGTCATCGTCGAGGCTGCGCAGCGCACCAAGGGGGTCAGCGCCGCCTTCATCAAGGAGCTGATGCGGCGCATCGCGCAGGCCAGCATCGCCCGGGATGGCGGAACCCGGATCGAACTGGACGACGTCCGTGAAGCGCTGGACGACATGCTGTTCGCAGGCGGCAGGCTCAATGTCAGGCTGCTCGGCGGAGCCCAGGACACGGACGATCAAGACGTGGCCGTCGAATGATTGTCATCGATCGTAGCGGTCGCCCGATTGATCCAGACCGGAGCCGGATGAAAGGCAGATGACCGGTTGGCTAGAGCATGATCCGGAAAAGTGTGCTGCGGTTTTCCGAAAAGATCATGCTCAAACAAGAAGATAGAGCGAGATGACGATTCGAAGAAAAGTCATCTCGCTCTAGCGGGATGCCTTTTGTTTGAATCGGTCTGTCGGCTGGGTCGGTCTGACCTCTCCCGCTTGGGGAGAGGTCGAAATTCGCGACAGCGAATTTCGGGTGAGGACCTTCCACCCTTTGTCAAAGGATATTTTGATTTTTTTTGACGGTCGGTAGGGGAGATCCGATGCGATTGAGTTTAGCGCCGTGCTCATCACTGTCCAGGACGCTGCGCGCCGCCGTTG
>Ga0307508_10000113_pt1 | contig 95378 bp, 81 predicted proteins | sample 9_EM_MG_FD_203089 | JGI IMG/M metagenome (GOLD analysis project Ga0307508, IMG submission 203089) | Populus trichocarpa ectomycorrhiza microbial communities from riparian zone in the Pacific Northwest, United States - 9_EM | ecosystem: Host-associated > Plants > Roots > Unclassified | place... | reverse complement strand
GGCGGCCAAGGCGGTGGGGGACTATGCGGCGAGCCAGCAGCGTGATCTCCAGGGGCAGGCCGATGAAGCGCGCAAGAGTGGCGACGCGGCGAAGGCCGATCAGTTGCAGAGCGAGGCGAACAAGTGGGCCGAGGGAGGCGCCTACCGGATTGCAGCGCATGTGGCCGTGGGCGGGCTGGCTGGCGGGGTGGGCGGAGCGCTCGGCGCCGGCGCGAGTGCTGCTGCAGCGCCGCTCGTCGCCGATGCGGTGAACAAGATGGACCTGCTCGACCCGGTGAGGAAGGCCGTGATCGCGGTGGGGACGACAGCGGTCAGTGCGGCGCTGGGCGGCACCGCGGGAGCGGTGACCGGGTTCAACCAGGTCGAGAACAACTTCCTGCGGCACAGCCAGGCGAAGGAGATGAACGCCGCGCTCGACAAGTGCAAGGCCCAGGCCGGCGGTTGCTCGATGAAGGAGTCCGATGCGATCTTCAAGGAGTATCAGGACAAGTCGAACGACAACATTGCACAAGTGCAAGCCTGCAAGTTCGTCGGCGACTCGGCTTGTGTAGGGCGGTTGATGGCCGATGCGGCTTTGCCTGGCGAAGTGACCAATCGGCAGCTCTCGAGTGAGCAAGAGAAGTTTCTCTACGGGAGACAGACCAACGTCACGCTCTACCAGAGCGTGACCGGCAGCAAGGTTCAGGGCAACACCGACGCGCAACAAGCGCAGCAAGTGGCGCAGTTCCGCAAGAGCAACTGCGCCGACCCGAGCAGCAGCGCGTGCGATGCGTTGGTGCTGGACTCCATCGGGCGCGGTCAGCTTGCGGCCATCAAGCTGGTGGGCGGCACGCTGCTGGGTGCGCCGGTGCTGGGGGCCGCAGTGGCTGGAGCGCCGGCCGCAGGGGCGGCAGTGGTGGCGGGGATTCGGGCCTGCGCGGCCGACCCCGCACTGTGTGCCAACGCTGCGGCCATCGTCGGAGCGGATGCAGCCACGATGGGGGCCACCGGCACTGGTGCGCTGGGGGCGACGGTCGGGGTGAAGCTCGCGCTCATGGCTGAGCAGGCCGCGGCGGATGCGGCAGCGACGATCGCGGCGAGGGCGGGGAAGGCTGGACAACTTGAATCGGCTGCGCCCAAAGTGTTCAACGGTGTTGAGTTGAACCCAGCCTTGCCGCCGCCCGCAGCCGGCTATGACTACACGCCGGCCTTTGTGAAGGGCGCGACGACGGACAATCAGGCCTACGCGCATTTGACCGGGTATCAAGGTGAAGTCAAGCTCGCCAACGAGGTTGCTGGGCAGGGGCAGACGGTCGTGAAGTGGGGTGACAAGATCGGCACAAACGGTAGCGATGTGATCTCGGTGAACCCAAGCACGGGTGAGGTTGTCTTGTGGGACAACAAGTACCGCAGCGCTACGAGGTCGATCGGTGACTCGCCGACGTTCGCGAATGAAGGGACGAGAGATGCGGCGCTGACGGAGGCAACGGCTGCAATTAGGGCGTCGAACCTTCCGCAGTCCGTAAAGGATGCGGCGATGAACAACTTGGATCAGCTCAACTTCACAACCAATACCGTTGGATTGGGTGGCGCGAAGAATTCAGTTCAAGTTCGGTACTGCGGTGGCAAGCCATGTTGAAAGGGCGCGATGATCTTCAATCCAACTAGAAGTCGAGAGACGATTGACGGGGAGATTGCTCGTGTTCTTCGCGCTGAGTACAGGTGCGATGCACTAATTGGGAACTGGGCGCGTAATCATTTGCAATCGGTGATTGAGGCATGGCTTGTCGGTTGCCAAGCCGAGGCGCGCCCGATCATCCCTCGCTCAATGGAGTGGTTGCGCGCTGCTATTGAGGCCGATGAACAGGCGGGGGACAACCACAACTTCCACCGCATGACTTTGCGTTGGGCAAATGCCATCGGCACGTGGATGGAACTCGGCTGGAACGCCGAAAGCGACTGGAACGAGGCACGCGTCTTCGCCGAAGCATCCTGGCACTACGAGAAGCGGCCTTGGCCGATGAACCAGATCATCCGCGATGGCCTGGATGACTACATGGCGTTCTGCGTGCAGGCTGGCGATTACGAGGCCGGAATCCACATGTACGAGCATTGGGTCGGCGTCAAGAAGCTCTCGATCACCAAGGCGCTCAAGCCACGCGAGTACGGCTACGCGCTGTGCTTGCACCGCGAGCGTGGCGAGTTCGAAGACGCTGCGCTATTCGATGCAGGGCGGCGGTTGCTGACCTCGCACCTCGAAGAGAAATGGCTTGGTGCCGGTCAGGCAATACGGGCGGCGACATGGCTGAAGATCGTGTATTGGGATCGCAAAGACCGCGACCTCGCACTGACACCGTTGCGCACCGTGCTCAAGGCATACGAGAACATGCCGCATGTGGACATGCCTGGGTTCATCGATCTCGATGGCAATTAGGCGCCTGCGCCCCAAACAAAACACCGCCACCCGCCTTGTGCGGCTGGCGGTGTTTGTATTCCTGAGCTTTGCGCTTGTCGTCACGACCACTGCGCAGACCACCCACCCCGATCTGGCGACCGTCGTCTACCTCGCGAACGGCGCCAACCCCACCGGCACGCAAAATCTGACTGGCAGCCACGCCAGTGCCGACACGCGCAGCGCCGGCAACGCCGCCAGCGCCATCGCCGGCGGCGTTGCCGGTGCGGTCGTCAACGCCGCCACCGGCAGCACGCAAAGCGCCAATCAGGCCGGCCGCGGCAGCAGCGGCGCGGGTGGCGGCAGCAGCGTGCAAGGCCGCAGCGCCGGCGTCCAGGCCGTGGCCGCGCAGACCGCCAACATCGCCGGCGTGCAAGCCGGTAACGCCATCGATTGCAGCAGCCATCACCAACAGCGATCGTTGCGCGGATGACTTGAGTTGTTACAGGCAGCAGTACGCATTGCTGGCGCAGCTCAAGCAAAGCGCCACGGGCGCGGATGCCATTGCGCTGACCAATCAGATGGTGCAGCTCACGGGCAACGCCAGCGCCGTCGGCGGGTGCATCCCGGGCACGCTCTGCCAGACGTTTGCGATGGTCGGCAATGTCGTGGGCGGAGTTGCCGTGGTCGGAGCGGCGGGCAAGGGGCCGGCGAATGACATTCCGGGCAAGATCACTGGCTCATCGAGTGAGGCAGTGGCGACGTCGACTGGCAAATTGCCGAGTGCGACCGATGGCAGTGCGACAAGTCCGTACAGCAGCCAGGGCGTGCAGTACGGGAAGACCACGACTACCGATGTCAATGGCAATCCGGTGCCGGTAGGAGTAGCAATTGCTCCTATTGTCGATACGCAGGCCGCGCTAACGCAGCAAATTGGGGACTTGAGAGCGACCCTGACTGGGAGTGCAAGAACGAGCGGCAACATGGGAGTCGCGCAGATCGATATTCCAGGCATTCAACCGACAATGGCAGCATCCAGTCGAATTGCTAGCCCCACTTTCTGCTAGCCCCACTTTCGAACAGCAGGCTGCTGGCTTCGTGGGGCAGGTTCCAGAGACGTTCCCGAGTTCAGTTGTCCCGACCGGGAGCAATCCTCCGCTTATGCTCAATCGCGCAGTAGATTCAGAGGCCAAGATTCTGAACAACATCGCCGCACAACTGGGCGACAACACATCAGTGTCCGGAACGATCAATTTACTCACTGAGCGGAGTCCATGTGCAAGCTGCTCGAACCTGATTCAGCAGTTCCAGGCAAAGTATCCGAACATCAAGATTAATGTGATGGACAACGGTGGGGTCGTTCCTCCAACGAAGAAAGGGCCATGACATGCAGAATGAACGGGCTACTTACGAGACCCTCAAGTCGTGGGCACTTGAATCATATTTTGAGGGCTGTAGGGACCAGGCAGTGATGCGCGGTTGGCCGCATGACCAGGTCATGGGCTATGTGTCTTACACGTTTGAAGATGGATTCAGTCGTCCCGTGGAAGACTTAATGTGGCGGGTCATCCTACTTGTTCTATCGGGCGGATGGCATCCGGAATGGGACGGGTCTGCTCGTAGGCACATTGCCAGTCAGATCACAGAACATGGCCTAGAAATCCTACTGAGTGATGTGCCGCGAGACGAGGCCGAAGCGTTCAAACATGACCTCAGAATTCTCAAGTTGATTTCTTGATTTGCGACCAACCTCAGCTGTCCTGTCAGAGAGCTATGCGTCGACTTCTTTGACGTAAGCTGATGTCGCTTCATTGGCTGGACCGATGCTCGAATCACGGTTGAAGTTGATGCTGCGTGGAACAGCCCAGCAAAGATCGTGATCGGAAATAAATGGGCTTCTGTGACACCGAGCGGTGTTGTGGTCGAAGGCTACATCTCGCCTAAAGTTACAGCCTTCCAGAAGTATCAAGGGCCTGCACCGGTCGGGGGAAAGCCATGAACTTGCGATTCGATTGCTGGAGCCCGCCGGGGTGGGAAGGGATCGTGCTTCGTCGGGCAGTAGTCGTTGCGCATGAACAGGATTGGACCAACCCGTTCGCTAGATATCTCTGTCCTGTGTTGAGCGAATATTCGTTGGATGGCTGCGTGAACGTGTTGACCGCTATTGAGCGGGTCGAGCAAGGGGAAACAGAAAGCACAAATGGGGGCAGTGACTCATGGTCTGTGACCATCTACAAGGAGCGTGTGGATGTCGAGTTTCTAGTCGCCGGAGGTCATTCGGACTGGCCGATCTGGTCTTGCCCGTTAGACGTGTTTAAGGCTGCGCTTGAAGGTTGGAAACGCTTCCTGGAAATGCCGTTGACGCTGTCTAGCTCCTTTAAAGTAGCGCTGCCATAGGCCTGACGAATCGACATCGACGCACACCGCTTCTCGATGCCTCGCCATTTGACTACTCGACGCACCGCTTTACGCGGTCGGCGGTGTTTTTGTTTCTGCGCCTCGCGCTGGTCATCACGACCACTGCTCAGACCTGTGCCACGCTGATCGTCTGCGGCACAGCGTCGTGGTCCGGGCCGGCGACCTCAGGTGGCGACATCAGGTGGCGACATCAGGCTGTTGGCCAGCAACATCGCCAGCATCGGTGCAACAAGTTTGAGTGCCGGGTACGACGTGATCGTCGACACCGTCGACCAGACCGCGAGACGAAGCGACTTCGACGCCAGCAGCAGCCTCGAGCTGGGCAGCCTCGCCGTCAATACGTCGACCAATACGATCTATGTGGCGGAGGTGAAGTCGTCGCGGAATGGGGTGGATGAGGCGAAGTCGGCGGTGGGGATCCATTGACGAAGTTGCAGCAGTGGGTGAACAGGTCGTTGGGTGAGACAGGATCCTGGAGTTCCCAGGCTGAGGGGAACAGGGTGATTGCAGAGCAGATTTGGGTGGCTCTCAATAACAATGCCACCATCAAAGGTGTCCAAGTTCAAGTCGGTGTCCCTGTGCCTGGATCGACGGGTGGAACACAGATCAAGATTGATATATGGCCGAAACCGCAATGTCTGAATTCGACGAATCTCTGATGATGGGCGTCAGTCCGAAGTGGACCAAGCGCAAAGCGCTTATCAAGATGCTGCGCGCCATCACGGAACGGAAGTCCACTGTCACGCTGTGGGCGAACGGGATCGCCGAGTACAACGCGAGGCGCGAGTCGAACAATCCTGTCAACTCCATTCCTGCGAGCATCGACTACTACGCGTGGGCCTCTCGCTGTCTTGCCGAGGCGATGGCGCTTGCTTTGCAGGGTGACGAGTGGCTTCCAGAGTTGGCGCGGGCTTCTGCCTACTCAATGTTCAGCGGCCGCTGCTACCACTTTTGGCACCGTCAATTCGGCATCCTGTTTCCGGACAACAAGCGTGGCCTGCGCTCGATCAGTTTCGTATCGATGACTCAATCCATGGCCTTTGCTTTTCTGCTCGGATGGAGGGAGCAAGGTGTCTACCAGGGCCGCTTGACCTTTGCTGCACTCAACCACGACTATCAACTGGAGTTGCAATACACCGACCAGCACAAGCGCGCGCACGTCTTCATGCTGCGCTTGTTTGCTGATTGGGACGGCAGCGGCCTCCAGCACAATTGGCCGTCCTACGGCTACGATCAGCCGATCTACAACGGGATCCTTGAACGCTGGCGAACACCAGACCCCGAGGTTTTGCGGCCGTGGTTGCTTGCTGCCTGCGATCGCCACACCCACGAGGCACGCTCTGATACGTCCAAGTCCTTCTACGATTTTGGTGATCAACGGCTGACCCGAACCCCGATCGAAATCCTGCTCGTGTTCCGCCTGCGCGAATACCTCGGCCTCGCCAACCCCGTGCTCGACCATCCGTTGATGGAAGCCCCCTTCGACCGCTTGCCAGAACCACAGCCGGTGTTCGAGCCCGATGAATACATGCAAGGCACGCTCAAGCGCGTGCGCGAAGACTGGCCGCAGTTCGACGCACTAACCTCGCTCGAAGCACTGAAGTGATTTCGCATCGAATGTGATCGCGTTGATACGCAGTCCCGCAACAAACACCGCCACCCGCTTTACGCGGCTCCTCAGCGTGTAGGCCGCGAAGGACTTGCTCATTGAATCCGAGTCCGGCGCAGATGCAGCCGGTTGAACACATCGGCCAAATGCCGGTAGTCGGCATCGAGCATCAAGGCCTGCAGCCGCACGAGTTCGTCGGCACTCAGGGCAACTTCTTGCGCGTACCTCGAGCCAACGAAGCCGCCACAGGCTGCCCACGACCGTGACTGATCACTCGCTGCTCGTGGCGTGCGCACCACCACGCCGACCCCGTTCACACAGCTCTGTCCACAACCACACGAAACACCAAATCGTTGAAGCTCTCCGGCTCTGCTGACTCAATACGCCACGCGACAATTGAACCGCGATGACGACGACCCGCACCGCGCCACTGCCCAAGAGTGCCTGGCGCGGCGCCATCGCATCGCCAAGCTGACGTGCCCGATGACCGGCGTATCGTTTTTTCAACCCAGCTGGAAAGAGCGCAGGACCTTGAACCCGCAACGCAACAACACCAACACCATCCGAGTCACCCTGGCGACCTCGCTCGTCGCCGCCTGCGCCGCATTGGCCGCGTGCGGAGGCGGTGGCAGCAGCGATTCAAGCAGTTCCAGTACCGAGGCCAGCGCCAACACCAGCCCGCTCGCGGCGATGCAGGGCACCTATGTGGTTGCTTGCAATGGCCAGACATTCGACTCGGGCTCTTCGTCGTCACAAGTCACGATCATCGTCGCCGCTCCGGCCGGGAGCAGCGAGGTCAATGTCAGCGTGCAGGTGAAGGGCTACACGGGAAGCACCGATTGCGCTGCGTCCACGCTGGACACCGACGTGACGGTAACCGGGAAGCTCAGCAGCAAGAGCACGACCAAGATCTATACCGATTCCACGGGAAAGAGCGTGACGGCCAAGGTGCTCACGTTCGCGTACAACGGCGTGACCTTCTCCAAGGGCAGCTTCAGTGGCACCTTGCCGGTGCCCGGCGTGACCACTGACATCGCCTATGTGCTCGACGGCGGCAACCTCTATCTCGCCAAGGGCGGTCGAGATGCTGACGGTCTGGGCGACAGCCTCAGCGCGCGTGTGGGCGTGAAGCAGTAGCCACCGGCCCGCGGGCACCCAGCATACGTTGATGCCAACGGCGAACACCCCCGCATTGACAACGTCATCAACCCACGGAGATATCTTCTGAACCTTCACCATACTCATGTCTATTCGGCCATTGCATTGACGCTGGCCCTCGCCGCCTGCGGCACCCGTGGCCCGCAGGCGCCCGAGCCTGCCATCGTTTACACCGGCGCGAACACGCTGCTGCTGTCGCCCATCACCTACGGCAAGACCACCGACGGGTCGCCGCTGAAGGCGGCGGACGACGGGTGCGACGTGCCCGGCACGATCACGGCCGCCCTGAAGGACAGCCTCGACGAGCCGTACAAATACCTGAACCCTTCTGTCAATGCCAAGGACATCCCCGGCGTCCAGACGCTGAAGATCGAGATCGTCGAGATCCTCGCCAACGGCGGCGGCATCTTCAGCGGGCCGAAGATCGTCGAGATCAAGGGCACGCTGGCCAAGGCGGGTGTCGACCAGGCAAGCTTCAAGGCGCGCCGCGTGTCGTTCCCGTTGTTCGGGCCGCCGCGCAGCACCTGCAACATCGTCGGCCGCGCGACCGAAGCGCTCGGCAGCGATGTGGCCAAGTGGCTGACCAAGCCGGTCAACGGAGCCGTGCTGGGCGACAGCTGAGCTGCCAAGACGACGTCACGCCCCGACCCCGAACAACTCGCGCACCGCCTCACGGTATTTCCCCTGGCCGAGCCCGTTGGTGTTGTAGTGCGTGCCGCCGGGTACGAGCACGAATCGCTTCGGGCTTGCGGCGCGCTCGTACAGCGCGCGGCCGAGCTCGGGGCGGATCAGCGCATCGGCGTCGCCGTGTACGACCAGCACCGGCACCTTGACCTTGGCGATGCGATCAGCCGAGTCGAAGCGTTGCGTAATCAGCGGTGCGACCGGCAGCCAGCCCCATTTCATCGTGCCGACCACGGCCGGGATCGAGGTGAACGTACCTTCGACGATCAGGCCCTTGGCGTCGTCGACCTCGGTCGCGAGTCGCACTGCGATCGCGCCGCCGAGCGAGTGGCCGAAGATGTAGCGCGCATGCCCGGCATGGTGCGCGGCGAGCCAGGCCCAGCCGGCGCGCGCGTCTGCGTCGACGCTGGTCTCGGACGGCAATTCGTCGCTGCTGCGGCCGAAGCCGCGGTAGTCGATCGCGAGCACACCGAAGCCGAGCGACTGCATTTGCCGGATGCGGAACGCGCTCGCATCCACGTCGCGCCGGGCGCCGTGCAGGTAGAGCAACACCGGTGCGTCCGGCGTCGGGCCGTCTGCCCAGAGCGCATGCAGCTGCGGGGTCGTCGCTGCGGTGGCCTTGCCGGGTGGCAGCGGGATCCAGACATCGGTGAGACCGACGCTGCGGCCATCGATCGCGTCGGGCGTCGTGCGCGCCTGAAAGATCCACTTGCGCTGCTGCGTGTCGAGGCTGACGCAGCCGGCGAGCGCGGCGATGGACAGCAGCGCGAGGGCCGGCCAGCGCCAGCGCAACGAGGTCAATGATTTCAGCGGCATCGATGGACGGAACGACGTGGACACAAAGGACTTCAAGCGGCGGCGTTCTTTTTAACGCCCGCGCCAAAACAATCCGTCCAGCTCCTTCAACGTGATCTGGCGCCAAGTCGGCCGGCCGTGGTTGCACTGATCGATGCGGTCGGTGCGCTCCATGTCGCGCAGCAGCGCGTTCATCTCGTCGAGCGTGAGGCTGCGGTTCGCGCGCACTGCGCCGTGGCAGGCCATCGTCGACAGGATCTCGTCGCGGGCGCGCTCGACAACGCGGCTGGCGTCGAACTGCGCCAACTCGGCGAGCACGCTGCGGGCGAGCTCGACGACGTCGCCGCCGACCAGTGCCGCGGGTTGCGAGCGCACCGCGAGCACGCTGGCCGACAGCGGCGAGACATCGAGCCCGAGCGTGCGCAGTGTGTCGGCCTGCGCCTCGGCGGTGGCGATCTCTTGTGCGGTTGCCGCGAAGGTCGCAGGGATCAGCAGCGGCTGCGACTCGATCGCCGCCGTGCCCATGCTCGCCTTCAGGCGCTCGTAGACGATGCGCTCGTGCGCGGCGTGCATGTCGACGATCACCAGCCCGTGCGCGTTCTCGGCCAGCACGAAGGTGCCGGCGATCTGCGCGAGCGCCTTGCCGAGCGGCCAGCTGTCGTCGGCCGGGAACGGGGCGGCGGGTGCGGCGACTGCTGCAGCCGTGCTCAGCACAGTGGCCGACGGTACGGGCGCATCGCCCCATCGCGCCGGCAACTCTTGTGCATACAGCGTGGCCATCTGCTGCAGACCGAGCGAAGCCTGGTGTGTCGCGCCGAAGCGCGTCATGTCGATCGGGCGCGCTGCCACCGGTTGCGGTGCAGAGGCGATTGGTTCGCCAGCACCCGTGCCTGCGCGCGGGATCGCCAACGCCGTCTCGACCGCGCGCCGCACCGCCTGGTGCACCTCGCGTGAATCGCGAAACCGCACCTCGACCTTGGTCGGGTGCACGTTCACGTCGACGCGGTCGGGTGCGATGTCGATGAACAGCACGTACGCGGGCTGGCGGCCGCCGTGCAGCACGTCTTCATACGCCGAGCGCACACCATGCGCGATCAGCTTGTCGCGCACGAAGCGGCCGTTGACGTAGACGTATTGCTGGTCGGCGCGCGCGCGTGCCGCCTCGGGCGTGCCGCTGCGGCCGTTGACGCGCAGCACGCCGAGGTCGAGCGCGAGCGCGCGGCTGTCGGTGACGAACTCGGCGCCGAGCACGTCGATCACGCGCTGCGCGGCCGTCGTGCGGCGCCATTGCTGTGCGAGCTTGCCGTCGTGCCAGACCACGAAGCTGACCTCGGGCCGCGCCAGCGCGTGGCGGCGCACCGCTTCGACGCAATGCGCGAACTCGGTCGCCTCGGTCTTCAAAAACTTGCGCCGCGCCGGCGTGCTGAAGAACAGCTCGCGCACCTCGACGCTGGTGCCGACGCCGCGCGCCGCCGGCACGAGCTCGCCGGAGCGCGCGTCGAGGCGTTGCGCGTGCGCGGCGTCCAGCGTGCGGCTCGCGATCGAGACCTCGGCGATCGATGCGATCGCGGCCAGCGCCTCGCCGCGAAAGCCCATCGTCGCGACGCCTTCGAGCTCGGACAGCGAGGCGATCTTGCTGGTCGCGTGGCGGCGCAGCGCGAGGCCGAGTTCGGCGTGCGGGATGCCGTGGCCGTCGTCCTCAACCACGATCGCGCGGATGCCGCCGCCGACGAGCTTGACGACGATCTCGCTCGCGCCCGCGTCGAGCGCGTTGTCGACCAGCTCGCGCACCACCGAGGCCGGGCGCTCGACCACCTCGCCGGCGGCGATCTGGCTCACCAGCTCATCGGGCAGCTCGCGGATCGCGCGGCGAGGGGTGGCATGCAACACGGCGTTCATCTGCGCATTGTAGAAAGCGCCGCGCGGCTCGTGGCGGCATGCCCCGATAATCCCGCGGCATGGAATTCCTCAAGTTCGTGCTCGACTTCATCCTGCACGTCGACGTGCACCTCGCGACCTTCGTGCAGGCCTACGGCGCGTGGGTCTATGCGCTGCTGTTCGCGATCATCTTCGTCGAGACCGGCGTCGTCGTGATGCCGTTCCTGCCGGGCGACTCGCTGCTGTTCGTGGTGGGCGCGTTGGCCGGCGCGGGGCTGATGAACCTGCCACTGGTGCTGGCGCTGCTGATCGCCGCGGCGATCCTGGGCAACCAGAGCAACTACGCGATCGGGCGCTACTTCGGGCCGCGCGTGTTCCAGTGGGAGAGTTCGCGCTTCTTCAACAAGCAGGCCTTCGACCAGGCGCACGCGTTCTACGAGAAGTACGGCGGCGTGACCATCGTGCTCGCGCGCTTCATGCCCTTCCTGCGCACCTTCGCGCCCTTTGTCGCCGGCGTGGCGCAGATGACGCGCAGCAAGTTCACTTTCTTTGATGTAACCGGCGGCACGCTGTGGGTCGGCAGCGTGACGATGGCCGGCTACCTGTTCGGCAACATCCCGTGGGTCAAGGTCAACCTCGACAAGATCATCTGGGGCGCGATCCTGCTGCCGGGCCTGCTGGTGTTGTTCGGCGCGTGGCGCGCGCGGCGCAAGCAGGCGGCGACCTGATCAGCGCGGCGTGACGCGCTCGCTCAGCGGTGGCGGGCGGTAGTCCGGCATGAAGCGACAAGCGCCGCCGTAGCTGGCCAGCAAGGCGGTGCAGCGTTCGGCGACGCGCTGCGGCGTCGGCTTCTCGCCCTTCGAGACCCACGCGAGCAGCGCCTCCATCAGCGCCGGGTATTCGGCGTCGCTGAGGTAGCTGTGCTCGTGCTCGTCGGTGAAGGTCTGCACCAGGTGCTCGGCGTTGCCGGCGCTGCGCATGGTTTCGAGAAACACGCTGTCGAGCTCGACGAACGCGACCGGGTCGTCGATCGCGTGCGTCGTCAGCACCGGCACCTTGATGCGGCCGGTCGGGTCGGCGTCTTGTGCGAAACGCGCCACCGCGGCCGGGTCGGCGCGGTAGCGCGCGACCTTGGCGTTCAGCGCGGCATCGTCGTCCGAGCCGACGTACTGCGCGCCGATGTTGCCGAACGCGTTGCCGCCAGCCAGGCGCTTGAACGCGATGTCCTGGAAGTGCCAGGTGGCCCAGTTCAGGTGGCCGATCAACGAACGCTCGGGGATGCGCACGACCTTCAGGATCGCGTCCAGCGTGCGCTGCTGCGCGGCGCTGCGTTGCTCGGGCTTCAGGCGCAGGCCGGTGCATTCGTCGACGCGGCGCGCGAGCTCGGCGTGCGTGAGCTTCGAGTCCATCGGCAGGCCTTGCCACAGCGGATACGCCGGCTCGCTGGGCAGCGGGTGGTTGCCGCAGAGCGCCTGGTAGACCACGCGCAGGTCGAGCCGGAAGTCGTACGAGCGCGTGCCGCCGCCGAGCACGCCGCTGGTCAGCAGCACGCCGTCGTAGCTCTCGGGGTACGCCTCGGCTGCTTTCGCGGCGACGCTCGCGCCCCAGCTCTGGCCGTGCAGGATCGTCAGGCGCGGTTGGCCGACCGCGGTGTTGAAGATGCCGCGCAGGCGCTCGGTGTCTTCGCCGGCGGCACGCACCGCGACGCCGCCTTGGCGGTACGTCGACCCGGCCCAGGCGTAGCCCGCCTTCACCATCACGGCCCAGCGCTTCAGGTCTTGCGCGGTGCGCTCGGCGCGCGGCTCGCCGAGCTCGGGGCCGCCGTGCGCGTGCAGCACGAGCACGCCGTTCCAGCGCGCGGGCACGGCGATCCAGTAGAACGCGCCGGCATCGTCGCGGCCGGTGAGGCAGCGCGTCGCGGCGGGCACGCCGTCGGGGCAGAGCGTCTCGGTGGGCGCGGCGTGGGCGGGCGCGCCGCTCATCAGCAATGCAGCGGCGAACGCGATCGTGCGCACCAGGGTCATCGGGTGCTCAGCGCAGGTTGCCGGTGTGGCCCAGCGAATAGCGGCCCGGCTGCGGCCACACCGTTAGGCCGTGCGGCTCGCGGCCGACCTTGATCTTGTCGACCGCGCCGCTGTCGGTGTTGAAGCGGTAGACGACATCGTCGAAGCGCCCCGACAGCCACAGGTGCTTGCCGTCGGCGCTGACGTTGCCCATGTCGGGGCTGCCGCCGCCGGGGATGGCCCAGGTCTGCACGACCTTGCGCGTCGCGAAGTCGATCACCGAGACACCGCCCTTGCCGCCCGGTTTGCCGTGCACCAGGTTGCTGCCGCGGTTGGCCACGTAGAGCTGCTTGCCGTCGCGGCTCGGGTACAGGCCATGCGCACCGATGCCGGTCGGGATGAAGCCGATCTGCTTGAGCGTCTCGGCGTCGACCACGTGCACGCCGTCGACCATCATGTCGGCGACGAACAGGGTCTTGCCGTCGGGCGAGGCGCGCACGTCCTGCGGCATGCCGGGCACGGTGCAGATGGTCGCGCCGAGCTCGGCCGGGTCGGGGATCCTGCGCGGCTTCTTGCCGGGCTTGGCCAGCGTGGCGAGGACGTCCGGGCGGTTGAAATAGGCGCTCAGCTTGAGCGTGCCGACGACGCTGCGCTTGACCAGATCGACCTTCGTGAGCGCGCCGCTGAACTCGCAGGTGAAGAACGCGAAGCGGCCGTCGATCGAGAAGTCGGCGTGGTTGATGCCGTCGCAGTCGGGCGTGTCGATCGCGTACTTCAGCTCCATCGTTTTCGGGTCGCGGAAGTCCAGGCGCTTGAAGGCCTCAGCGACGACGATCGCGAACTGGCCGTCCGGCGACCAGTACATGTTGTACGGGTCCTCGACCGGGACGGCCTTGCCCGGCTTGCCGGTGAGCGGGTCGATCGGCGTGAGGCTGCCGGTCGTGCGGTTCTCGGCGTTGTTGGCGACCCAGAGCGTGCTCAGGTCCCACGAGGGCACGACGTGCTGCGGGTTCAGCCCGACCGGGAAGGTCGCGACGACCTTGAGCGTGGCCGGGTCGATCACCGACACCGTGTTGGCCGAGTGGTTGGGCACGTAGACGCGTTCGAGCGCACCGGCCACGGCCGGGCTCATGCGGCCGGCGGCGGTCTCGCTGTAGAGGTTGTTCGGGTCGATGACCGGCGGCATGCCGGGCAGGGCATTGATGGCGGGCGGGCGCGCTGCAGCGGAAGCCGCCGGTGCGGCGGTCTGGGCATGCGCCCACCAGGCGGCGCAAGCGCCGGCGACGATCAGGGGCAGCGCCGCGCGGCGCAGGGTCAGGGTTCTATTCACGGTACGGTGGAGCAAAGGCCAGGACAGGGTCAGACGGCTATTGTCGTGCAGCCGTGGCCTTTCGAATCGCGGCGACCGACTCCGACACGATCAGCTCGACGCCGGCCTGGCCCAGCGCCGCGCTCGAGGCGCGCGGATCGCCGTTGACGCCGTTGGCCGGCGCGCCGCGCGCTGCCGCGTCGTACTGGTCGGGGCGCACGCGGCTCGCATCGGTGGCGAGCATCAGCGAGGTGTCGGCGCTGCCCGCGTGCAGGCCGATCTGCGCGTCGCTCAGGCCTTTGGCATGCAACGCCTGCACATACGCGGTCTCGGTGACGCGGTAGTACGCGTCGATGAAATGGACCCGTGCCTTGCTGCCGGCCCAGTCGCGGTTCAGGCGCTGCGCCACCGCCTTGAGCTGCGACTGGTAGCCGCCGTGGTCGCCGATCAGCACCACGTCGATGAAGCCGCCTTGCTTGAAGCTGCGCGCAGCACCATCGATCAGCGCCTGGAACGCCGCATCGGGGATCGAGATCGTGCCGGGGAAGCGCATGTGCCCGCTCGGCGGCGTGATGCTGCCTTCGGGCACGTAGCTGACGACCGGTGCCACCAGCGCGTTGCCGAGCGATTCGGCGATGCGGCCGGCGAGTATCTGCGCACGCACGTTGTGCTTGCCCAGCGCCAACTGCGGCCCGCTCTGCTCGGTGCCGCCGACCGGGATGATGATGGTCGTCTTGCCCTTGGCTTGCGCGTCGCGCACTTCAGGCCAGGTCAGCTCCTCGAGGAACACGCTGGCCGGGGCGGCGCAGGCGGCCGCGTGCAGCAGCAGCGCGACGATGACGGTGGCGAGGCGGCGCAGGCTCATCGTGTGGCGAAGGCACGCTTCAATTCGGCGGCGCACAGCGCGACGGCGGCGTTCGCCTCGTCCAGCACCTTGCCCATCGTGATGAAGCCGTGGATCTGGCGCTCGAAGCACACATAGCTCGCGCGGTTGCCGGCCGCCGTGAGGGCTTCGGCGTAGGCCGCGCCCTCGTCGCGCAGCGGGTCGTAGCCGGCGGTGAGCACGAGCGCGGGCGGCAAGCGGGCCAGATCGGTGTGCAGCAGCGGCGAGGCGCGCCAGTCCTGGTACTGCGCCGGGTCGGCGATGTAGTGGCCGGTGAAGTAGTCCATCGTGTCGGTGGTCAGCAGATAGCCCTGGCCATTGCTCGCGTGCGAGGGTGTCGTGCGGTGCTGGTCGGTCGCGGGGTAGATCAGCAGCTGGTAGGCGATGGGCAGGTCGCCCGCGTCGCGCGCCGCGATCGAGACGACGGCCGCGAGATTGCCGCCGGCGCTGTCGCCGCCGACGGCGAGGCGGGTTGCGTCGATCTGCAGTTCGCGCGCATGGGCGTGCACCCAGCGCGTTGCTGCGATGGCATCGATCACCGCGGCCGGGAAGCGGTGCTCGGGGCCCAGGCGGTAATCGACCGCGACCACGGCGCAACCCGCGCCGTTGGCGAGCTCGCGGCACAGCGTGTCGTGGGTCTCCAGATCGCCGATCACCCAGCCGCCGCCGTGGTAGTAGACGAGCACCGGCAAGGCCGCGCCCTCGGTGCTGCCGATCGGCCGGTACAGGCGCAGCGGGATCGCGCCCTGCGGCGTGTCGGCCTGAAGATCGCGCAGCAGCGCCACGGCCGGCGGCTCCGGCTGCGTGAAGCCGCGCCGCTCGCGGTAGAACGCGCGCGCCTCGGCCGGTGTGAGCGTGTGCGTGGGCGGCACGCCGCGCTGCTCGATCAGCTCGAGCAAGGCCTGGGTTTGGGGGTGGAGCATGAGTGGGTGGGGTCGAGGCCTACGCGGCGTCCAGTGTTTCTGCGCCGAGCGTGGAGGCGTTCGATGCCGTTTCATCGAAGCTGCCGTGCATCGCTGCGGCCATCGCGTGGTCGAGTGCCATCGCCATGTAGACGTAGCTTGCCCGAATGGCACGGCGCACGGCGTCGACCTCCTGCGTCGACGGCGCGTGGCCGAGCAATGTGGCGACCACGTCGAGCGCTTCCCAGGGGTGGGTGTCGTCGTACTGGGCATGCACGCGCAGCCAGCGCGTCGCCGGGCCGCGGATCTCTTCGGGCAGGGACTCGGCGTAGGTCGACTCGGAGCAGACCACGCACGACCATTCGCCGGTGGCGCCTTCGACGGCGTAGTTCGTCGCCGCGATCGCGACCGGCAGGCTGGCCTGATCGGAGACATACCAGCACCAGTGGGCGAGCGCCTGCATGCCTTCGATCTCGTCGCCGTCTTGCAGATCATCGAGCGTCACGTCAGCCGACTTGGCCCACTCGACCCAGTGCTCGGCGTGCTTTTGCTCGACCCGGATGTTGTGGATGAGGTAGCGGCGGGCCATGTCTTCGCCGACGCCTTCGCCGTAGCTCAGCTTCTTCAGGTTCATCGCCATGAAGCGCGGGAACTGCTCGATGGTCGGCCACACGCCGATGAGGAATCGTTGCATCACCGCCAGCGGCAGCCTGGCGTCCCGCATCAGCGAGAAGAGTTCATGGTCGACGACGCGCATCTTGTCGCGGCTCGTGTCGCGCACCACGCGTTGCAGCCAGGCCGGGTAGCTGTTGATGTCCTTCAATTCGCCGCTGCGTCGGAACTCGTGCGTCATGGCTTCCCTTGTGAATGATGGTGGGGTGAAAGCGTGAAAGAGGTCGCGGTATAGCACGCATATCGCGTGCCTCGGCCTCAGGCTTCCCCGTGGGCTCAGGCTTCGGAACGGCCGTCGAACACGTTCAGCAGCTGGCGGAAGTCGATAGGCTTCGTGAGGTAACTTTCGAAACCCGAAGCCAATGCCGCGTTGATCTGCTCCGGCAATGCGTCCGCCGACAAGGCCACCAGGCGGATGTCGGCGGTCGACGCGCTGGCGCGCAAGACGCGCGCGAGTTCCGTGCCGGTCATGTCGCCGAGGTTCATGTCCACCAGCATCAGGTCGGGTGGGTCCTGGCGCGCCATCTGCAAGGCCAGTGCCCCGTTGGCGGCAACACGCAGCATCACGGCGGGGCGAAGCGTGGCGACCTGCCGAACCAGCTCGGCGTTGACTTCGTTGTCCTCGGCGTAGATCACGTTCAGGCTGCCATCCAGCGCGCCGTGCTGGCTGGGCGGGGCGAACGACGGCGCGCTGGCCGCGGGCATCGCGGCGCTTGCCAGCACCAGGCGCGCGACGGTGCCGCGGCCGACGACGCTGTCGATGCGGAGCTCGCCCTGCATCAGCTCGACGAGCCGGCGCGACAGCACCAGCCCGATGCCGGTGCCCTCGACATTCGACTTCTCGGCGCCGAGGCGGTTGAAGGGCTCGAACAGGCGCGCCAGCTTGTCGGGCGCCATGCCCAGCCCGGTGTCGCTGATGCTCAGATGGCAGGCGCCGGCGCTGCGCTGCCAGCTCAGCGTCACGCGGCCTTCGGCGCGGTTGTACTTGATCGCGTTGCTCAGCAGGTTGACCAGCACCTGGCGCAGCCGGACGCTGTCGGCCAGTACCCAGGCGTCGTGCGCGTCGCCATGCTCGTCGGTGGTGCCCGCCGCGTGCGATGCGACGAGCTCGACGCCGGCCTCGACCGCGAGCGGCTGCACCATGGCCAGGGCGTTGTCGGCCACGCGGCGCAGGTTGACGGCTTCCAGCCGCAGTGTCATCTGGCCCGATTCGACGCGCGACAAATCGAGCACGTCGTTGACGAGCGCGAGCAGATGCGAGCCTGCGTTCTCGATGTGCTGGATGCGCTCGAGCTGCTGCTGCGACGGTGGCTGAAGGGTGTCCAGCCGCAGCAATTGCGCGAAGCCGAGAACCGCATTGAGCGGCGTGCGCAGCTCGTGGCTCATGCGCGACAGGAACTCGGTCTTGGCGCGGCTCGAGGCTTCCAGCGCCTCGCGCGCCTGCCGCTCGGCGCGCGCCACATGCTGCTCGGTCATGTCGCGAAAGACCACCGTCATCAGAGCACCGCGCTCGGTGTTCAGCTTGGACAGCGACGCCTCGAGCGGGAACTCTTCGCCGTCGGCACGCCGGCCGGTCAGCTCGTGCAGCGCGACCGTCGGTCGGATGCCGGCGTCGTTGGCTGCCGGTGGCTGAAGCTCGGCTGCCTGCCCGTTGCGCGGGCAGCCGGGGATGAACTGCGTGATCGGGCGGCCCATCGCCGCGGCCGCCGTGATCCCGAGCAGCTGCTCGGCCGCGCGGTTGAACAGCACGATGTGGGCGTCCGCATCGACCGTGATCACGGCGTCCGTCACCGCGTCGACGAGCCGGGTCATGCGCGCCTCGCCCTGGCGCAGCGCGGCCTGCATGTGCAGGCGCTCGCTGATGTCGAAGAAGGTCGCGACCGCGCCGTGGATCTGGCCGTCGTGCAGCACCGGGTGCGACCAGTACTCGACCGGGAACGAGCTGCCGTCGCGGCGCCAGAACACTTCGTCCGCGACGTGCAGCTCCTGGCGCGCGCGGTAGGCTTGGTACATCCGCGATTCGCTCGCGGGATACGGGCTGCCATCGGCGTGCGAGTGGTGGATCGCCGCGTGGATGTCGCGCCCCAGCAGGTCGGCCTCGCGCTCGTAGCCCAGCATGCCGAGCGCGGCGCGGTTGATGAAGGTGCAGCGGCCTTGCATGTCGACGCCGTAGAGGCCCTCGGCGGCGGAGTCGAGCAGCCGCTGCAAGGACTCCTGACGGCGCCGCACCTCGGCCTCGGTCAGCGCCTGTACCCGTGTGCTGTGGCGGACGAACGCCAGGCCGGTCAGCCCGAGCAGCACAGCAAGCGTGAGGTTGAGCGCCAGCAGCAGCCGCTGCGTCTGGCGCGATGCCTCGCCGAGCTGCGCGGAGAACGCGCTCGTGAGCGCAGTCAGGCGCTTGTTGAGAGCCGGCACCTGCGTGCGCATGTCGCTGACCGCGACGGCACCGGGATCGCCGGCCGCGACGCGCTCATGGGCCTGCCCGACCAGCGTCAGCATCTGCTGGATGACGACGTCGCCTTCGGTCCAGGTCGCGATCGCGTCGGCCATGAACGGCACCTGGTGAAACCACCGAAAGAGCCGGATCAGCCCGCCGATGTCGTCGGGGTGGTTGCCGCCCTCGAGAAAGCCGCGCTGCGCGACCGCGAGGTCGGGGTGGGGCTTTTGCAGTTCTTCGCGGGCGACGCGGTCGCCCAGCGGCACGGCCAGTGCATGCAGGAAGCGCTGGTAGTCCTCTTCCCTGCCGTACTCGGCATAGTCGAGGAGGTAGATCTGGGCGTCCTTCTGCCCCTTCGAGTACAGGCTCTCGCCGGTGACATAGGCCCGCACCGACGACAAGAGGTCGATGCTGATCGCTGCGACCAGCACCTGGAGCGCCACGATGCCGACGAAGACCGTCACGACCGGCCACGATCTGCCGTGTTGCCGGGTGCGCCTCAGCCGCATGAACCGTCGAATCTGGTCCGCATGCCCGACGATAGCCGTTGCGGAGGGCCTTGAACCGGGCGTTCCGCGTTTGTCCGACGACCTAGGGATCAGAGCTGCCGGCTGCGCGCCAGCGGCGGGTTCTTCGCAAAGTAGCGCTGGATGCCGGTCGCCAGTGCGTGCACCAGCTGGGCCTGGTACTCGGGGTCGCGCAGCCGGGCTTCTTCTTCGGGGTTGGAGATGAAGGCCGACTCGACCAGGATCGACGGGATGTCCGGGGCTTTGAGCACCGCGAAGCCGGCCTGTTCGACGCTGCCCTTGTGCAGCTTGCCGACGCGGCCGATCTGGCCCAGCACCTCGCCGCCGAGCTTCAGGCTGTCGCGGATCTGCGCGGTCGTGCTCATGTCGAGCAGGGCGCGCAGCACGGCCGGGTCCTTGGCGACGATGTTGACGCCGCCGACCGCGTCGGCCGCGTTCTCGCGGTTCGCCATCCAGCGCGCGGCGGCGCTCGAGGCGCCGCCCTGGCTGAGCGCGAACACCGAGGCGCCGCGCGCGGCCGGCGTGATGAAGGCGTCGGCGTGGATCGAGACGAACAGGTCGGCCTGCACGCGCTGCGCCTTGCGCACGCGCTCGTGCAGCGGCACGAAGAAGTCGGAGTCGCGCGTCAGCATCGCGCGCATGTTGGGCAAGGTGTTGATGCGGTCGCGCAGCTGGGTCGCGATCTGCAGCACCACGTCTTTTTCGTGCAGGCCGCTCGGGCCGCTCGCACCCGGGTCTTCGCCGCCGTGGCCGGGGTCGATCGCGACGACGATCAGCCGGTCGATCTTGCCTTGCACGGCCGGCGGCAGCGGGGCCGGGGTCTGCAGCACCGGCGGCAGCGGCGGTGCGGTGGCGATCGGCGGGGGCTGCAGCGGCGGCGTCGAGGCGGCGTAGGGCGGCGGCGGCTTGTTGTCCATCTTGCCGATGAACTCGCCGAGCGCGTCCTGCACGCTCTTCGCGGCCTGCTGCTCGGCCGCCTCTTTGTCGCGGATCAGCGCGAGCAGCGGGTCGCGCTCCTGCGTCGGGTACAGGTCGAACACGAGCCGGTGCTGGTAGGCCGCGACCGGCTCGAGCGTGAACAGCTGCGGCGCGGTCGCCTGCTTCAGGTCGATCACGAGGCGCACGACGCGCGGCTGGTTCTGGCCGGCGCGCACGCCGGCGATGAACGGGTCGTCGGAACGCACCTTGCCGACGATGTCGCGCAGCGCCGGGCTGAGCTCGAGGCCGTCGATGTCGATCACGAGGCGGGGCGGGTTCTCGAGCAACGAATGCTTCTGCGACAGCGGCGCGTCGGACTCGATCGTCACGCGCGTGTAGTCGGCCGCGGGCCAGACGCGCACCGCGACGATGGCGGCACCGAACGCGAGCTTGCCATGGCCGATCAGCAGCGCGAGCGCGCCCATGGAACGCAGTGCAGCGCGGCGGGTCGTCATGCGATGAGCTCCAGACCGAGCGGCGTGTGAGCCGCGATGGTCACATGGCGCTGCTCATCGGCGCCGGGCTCGATGAAGACACGCAGGTCGGCCAGCGGCAGCAAGCCCTCGGCCTTCTCGGGCCACTCGACCAGCTTCAGGCCGTTGGCGCCGAACACGTCGCGAAAGCCCGCGTCTTCCCATTCCTGCGGGTCGTCGAAGCGGTAGAAGTCGAAGTGCCAGATCGGCAGCACGGCGGCGTCGCGCTCGACTTCGTAGGACTCCATCAGCGCATAGGTCGGGCTCTTCACGCGGCCCTCGACGCCGAGCGCATGCAGCAGGTGGCGAACGAAAGTGGTCTTGCCGGCGCCGAGCGGGCCGTGCAGTTCGATGAAGGCCTGGCGCAGACCGGGGTGGCGCGCCAGCGCGGCGGCAGACGCGGCGCAAGCGGCCTCGTCCGGCCAGCGCTGTGATGAGGTTTCTAGAATCGACGACAAATGGACGGCACTCGGCAATGGGACCCTGAACAGCAAGACGCCTTGCTCGCACAACTGCGCGAGTGGGCAGCGACGCTGGGATTTTCACAGATCGGCGTGGCCGACGTGAACCTGGCGCACGCCGAGGCGGGCTTGCTGGCCTGGCTCCACAACGGTTTTCATGGCTCGATGGACTACATGGCCGTGCACGGCCTGAAGCGCGCGCGGCCGGCCGAGCTCGTGCCCGGCACGGTGCGCGTGATCACGGTGCGCATGGACTACCTGCCGCGCGATACGCCCGATGACTGGCAGGCGATCGAGTGGCAGCGCCTGGCCACGCCGACGCACGCGGCGCTCGCGTTGTACGCACGCGGTCGCGACTACCACAAGGTGATGCGCGCGCGCCTGCAGCAGCTCGCCGACCGGCTTGCCGACGCGATCGGCCCGTTCGGCCACCGCGTCTTCACCGATTCGGCGCCGGTGCTCGAGGCCGAGCTCGCGGTCAAGAGCGGCCAGGGCTGGCGCGGCAAGCACACGCTGGTGCTCAACCGCGAGGCGGGGTCGATGTTCTTCCTCGGCGAGATCTATGTCGATCTGGCGCTGCCCTTGACCGAGCCGGCGTCGCCGCACTGCGGCAGCTGCAGTGCGTGCATCGACGTCTGCCCGACGCAGGCCATCGTCGCGCCGTACCGGCTCGATGCGCGGCGCTGCATCGCCTACCTGACGATCGAGCACGCTGGCCCCATCCCGCTCGAGCTGCGGCCGCTGATCGGCAACCGCATCTACGGCTGCGACGACTGCCAGCTCGTCTGCCCCTGGAACAAGTACGCGCAGCGCAGCCCGCTGCCTGACTTCGATGCGCGCGCCGGCCTCGGCACGTCGACGCTGCTCGAGCTCTGGGCCTGGGACGAGGCCGAGTTCCTGCGCCGCACCGAAGGCAGCCCGATCCGGCGCATCGGCCATGAGCGCTGGCAGCGCAACCTCGCGGTGGCGATGGGCAACGCGCTGCGTGCCGCCGACGACCCCGCGCTGCGCGAGGCGCTGACCGGCAGGCGCGAAGCTTGCAGCGCGCTGGTGCGCGAGCACATCGAGTGGGCGCTAGCCACCACCATCACCCCGAACCACGAGACGACCTTGTCACCATGATCCACCGTTGCCGCTTTGACGAAGACCGCGGACTGAGCGCGGACGCGCGCGCCGCCTACGAGCGCGATGGCGTGATCGTGATCGAAGACTTCGCGAGCGCGCCGCACTGCGACGCGCTGCGCCGGCGCGCGCTCGAGCTGGTGGCCGAACGTGCGCCCGGCGCGCCCGGCACGGTGTTCTCGACGCGCGACCAGCGCCATGCGGCCGACGCGTATTTCGAGGCTTCGGCCAACGACATCGGCGTGTTCTTCGAAGAGGGTGCGTTCGGCGCCGACGGCAGGCTGCAGGTCCCGCTCGAACGTGCCGTGAACAAGCTCGGCCACGCGATGCACGACCTCGACCCGGTGTTCAAGGCCTTCTCGCGCGGGCCGCGGCTGCAGGCGGTGGCCGACGGCGTCGGCCTGCGCGACCCGCTGCTGATCCAGTCGATGTACATCTTCAAGCAGCCCGGCATCGGCGGCGAGGTGATGTGCCATCAGGACTCGACCTACCTCTACACCGAGCCCGAGTCGGTCGTGGGCTTCTGGTTCGCGATCGAAGACGCGCACCGCGGCAATGGCTGCCTGGGCGGGTTGCCCGGCGAGCAGCACAAGGGCCTGAAAGAGGTGTTCCGCCGCCAGCCCGACGGGCAACTCAAGCTCGAGGCGCGGCAGCCGCCGCCGCGCTGGGACATGGGCCGCCTCGAATGGCTGGAGGTACCCAAGGGCACGCTGGTCGTGTTCAACGGCAGCTTCCCGCATCTGTCCGAGGCCAACCGCTCGGGGCAATCGCGCCATGCCTACACCTTGCATGCGGTGAGCCGCCATGCGCATTATCCCGCGAGCAACTGGATTCAGCGCCGGGACGACATCGATCCACCGTTTGCCGGATTTGTCTAGACGGCGGTAGGTGGAGGGTGGCATAAGGCTTGCTCGGTCGTTTGCACAACTTCACAGGATGTTCTTATGCAAATTCGCGCTCGCCGTCGGCAAACGTTTGCTGGTCGCCTCCAGCTCGGCTTGCTCGCCCCGTCTTTGGTGCTGGCCGTGCCCGCGGCCATGGCGCAGGAAGTGAAGCCGCCGGCCGCGTCCGCGAGCGCGGCGGCGGGTACCTTGCAGACCGTGACCGTGACCGCCGAGCGGCGTGCCGAGAACATCAAGGACGTGCCGAGCTCGGTCTCCACGCTCAGCGGCGAGAAGCTCGATGTCATCAACTCATCGGGCGAAGACGTGCGCGCGCTGTCGGCCCGGGTGCCGAGCCTGAACATCGAATCGTCGTTCGGCCGCGCGTTCCCGCGTTTCTACATTCGCGGCTACGGCAACACCGACTTCCGCGTCAACGCCTCGCAGCCGGTCTCGTTGATCTACGACGACGTCGTGCAGGAGAACCCGCTGCTGAAGGGCTTCCCGATCTTCGACCTTGCGCGCGTCGAAGTGCTGGCCGGGCCGCAGGGCAGCTTGTTCGGGCGCAACACGCCGGCTGGCGTCGTCAAGTTCGATTCGGCCGCGCCGGGGATCGGTGAGACCGACGGCTACGGCAGCGTCTCGTTCGGCACCTACAAGACCACCAACATCGAGGCTGCGAAGAGCGTGCCGATCAGCTCTGAATGGGCGGCGCGCGTGGCGCTGCTCTACCAGCACCGCGACGACTGGGTCGACAACACCTACAGTGCCGGCCCGACGCAGAAGATGGAAGGCTACGACGACCGCGCCTTGCGCGCGCAGTTCCTGTACAAGCCGAGCGCGGCCTTCAGTGCGCTGTTCAATGTGCATGCGCGCAACCTCGACGGCACGGCGCGCGTGTTCCGCGCCAACATCATCAAGCCGGGCACCAATGATCTGGTCGACGGCTTCGACGAGAGCAAGGTCGCGACCGACGGTGCCAACGAGCAGCGCATCCAGAGCTACGGCAGCAGCGCGCGGCTGCGCTGGAACCTCGGCGACTACGCCCTGCATTCGATCACCGGCTTCGAGACGGTGCACACGTACAGCCGCGGCGACATCGACGGCAGTGCGGGTCCGTACTCCTTCTTCGCGACGCCGACGGTAGCAGGCTCGACCGTGCCGTTCCCGTCGGAGACCGCCGGGGCGTTGCATGGTCATCGCCAGTTCACACAGGAAGTGCGCCTGGAGTCGCGCTACACCGGGCCGCTGAACTGGCAAGCGGGCCTGTACTACTTCAATGAAGACTTCATCTCCAACAGCTACGGCTACAACAGCCTGGGTGGTGGGGTGCAGACCAGCAAACTGACCGATGAGCAGAAGAGCACGTCGGTGGCTGCGTTCGGCTCGCTGAAGTACGACCTGACCAAGGACTTCAGCCTGCGCGCGGGCTTGCGCTACACGAGGGACAAGAAAGACCTGGAAAGCGACCCGACCGCCGGTGTTGTCACGACAAATGGCACCTCGGCCCACCTCAGCGACTCCAAGCCCAGCGGCGACCTGAGCGGCACCTACAAGGTCACGCCGGACACCAATGTCTACGCGCGGGTTGCGACCGGCTACCGCGGCTCCAGCGTGCAGCCTGCATCGGCGTTCGGCCCGCAGTCGATCGCAGGGCAGGAGAACACCGTGTCCTACGAGGCCGGCGTGAAGTCCGATCTGTTCGACCGCCGCGCCCGGGTCTCGTTCAGCGTCTTCCACTACGACGTGAAGGACTTGCAGCTGACCGAGGTCGGCGGCGCCGGCAACTCGAACACGCTGAAGGTGGCAAAGAAGGCCGCTGGCGAGGGTGTCGAACTGAACCTCGACGCCTATCTGACCGACAATCTGCTGGTCACGCTGAGCGGCAGCTACAACGACACCAAGATCAAGGACCCGAGCCTGACCGTGGCGGGTTGCGGCGCGCCGTGCACGATGCAGAATGCCTCGGCCGGCTCGGGCCAGTTCTACATCGACGGCAACCCGCTGCCGCAGGCACCCAAGTACATCGCCAACGTCACGGGGCGCTACGGCATCCCGACGGCCAGCGGCGGCGAGTACTTCGTCTACACCGACTGGTCGTACCGCAGCTCGGTCAACTTCTTCCTGTACAAGGCCGCCGAATTCACCGGCAAGCCCTTGCTCACCGGCGGCCTGCGCGTCGGCTACAACTGGGATGGCGGCAAGTACGAACTCGCTGCCTTCGGCCGCAACATCACCAACAAGATCGTCGCGGTCGGCGGCATCGACTTCAACAACCTGACCGGCTTCATCAACGACCCGCGTACCTTCGGGGTCCAGTTCAGGGCGCAGTTCTGAAGAAGCACCACGGCGCCATGCATCGCGGGCTGATGCTGGCGCTGTGGCTGCTGGCCTCGGCCGCCGCGTTCGCGGCCGATGGCCGCCGCAAGGTCATCGTCGACGACGACGTCACCGGCATCCGCTCGAGCGCATTGATGGCGATCCAGTCGCCCGAGGCTGAGCTGCTGGGCATCACCATCGTCAGCGGCTCGGCTTGGCGCGACGAGTGCGTCGCGCACGCCTTGCGCATGCTCGAGATCGTTGGCCGCACCGACATCCCGGTCGTGCCCGGCTCGACCTTCCCGCTCGTCAACACCGAGGCGGCGACCAAGCGCTGGGAAGCGCTGTACGGCAAGCTGGTCTACAAGGGCGCGTGGATGAACGAGTCCTGGCCCGCCGGCACCTTGCAGAGCCAGCCGCTGTACCACGGGCACGACAAGGTGCCGGATTTGCCCGAGGGCAACCCGACGACTAAGGCGTCGTCCGAGATCGCGGCCAACTTCCTGATCCGCAAGGTGCGCGAGTTCCCCGGCCAAGTCACGATCATCGCGACCGGCCCGCTGACCAATCTTGCGCTGGCGCAGCGGCTGGACCCGCAGTTCGCGGCGAACGCCAAGGAGCTCATCTACATGGGCGGCAGCCTGAACCCGCAGCAGAAGCTCGTGTCGGTGTCGGCGCAGCAGTTCGGCCGCGAATACATGAACACACCGCGGCTCGAGTTCAACTTCCGCTGGGACCCGGAGGCCGCGAGCATCGCGCTGCGCGCGCCGTGGCGGCGCATCGTGATGGTGCCGGCCGACCCGTCGACCGCGACCGAGCTGACACCCGAGTTGTTGACCTCGATGACCCGCGCGGGCACGCCATTGGCGCAGAACCTGAAACGCTTCAGCGAGACCGGCTTCCCGATGTGGGACGAGATCGCCACCGCGGTGTGGCTGGATTCGGGCCTGATCGCGCGCGCCGACGAACTCGCAGTCGACGTGGACACGAGCTTCACTGCCGGCTACGGCAATGCCTTGTCGTGGCCCACGGGCCATGGCCCTGGATTGGGTGAGCGACCCGCCACGGTGGTGCGCGACGTTCAAGTGAAGGGCCTGGAGCACTTGATGATCGAGCTGATGAACCGGCCGACACCGCCGCGATGAAGGCCGGCGTGCGACGGGTGTGCACGTGTCTCGCGCTGGTCCTGACGTTCATGGGCTACGCGCACGCCGCGCCGCAGCGCGTGATCGTCGACACCGACATCGGCGACGACATCGACGACGCGTTCGCCCTCGCGCTGGTGCTGACCAGCCCCGAGTTCGAAGTCGTCGGCATCACCACCGGCTGGGGCGACACGGCGCTGCGTGCGCGTCTGGTGCAGCGCCTGCTGCGCGAGACCGGTCATGCCGAGATCCCCGTGGCGCAAGGGGCCACGACGCCGTCGCAGACGCCGTTCACGCAAGCGCGCTGGGCGCAGCGCGGCCCGACCATCGACCGCGCGCTGCCGGCGGTCGACTTTCTGCTCGACAGCATCCGCCGCCATCCAGGCGAGATCACGCTGCTTGCGCTCGGCTCATTGACGAATCTTGGCGCGGCGATCGCGCGCGACCCGGCCACGTTCCGCGGCCTGAAGCGCGTCGTGCTGATGGGCGGCTCGGTGCGCAGCGGCTACGTGAAGTCGCCGTTCCATGCGCCGCGCCCGCCGGACAAGGAGTACAACATCGTGTCCGACATCGCCGCCGCGCAGGCCGTGTTCGGCTCCGGCGTGAGCCTCGTGATGATGCCGCTGGACTCGACCCAGATCCGCCTCGAAGAGACCGCGCGCAACGCGCTGTTCGCCCACGGCACGCCGCTCACCGATGCGCTGGCTTTGCTCTACCACCAGTGGGTCGACACCTACCAGCCCTGGTCGAGCGCGACGCCGACCCTGTTCGACGTCGTGCCGGTGGCCTATGCGATCGACCCGAGCCTGTGCCCGACGACACCGCTGCGCATCGCGGTCGATGTGCAGGGTGCGACGCAAGAGGTGGCCGGCGCGCCGAATGTTCAGGTCTGTCTCGCGGCCGACGCGCCGCGGCTGCTGGGTCTCTTCATGCGACGCCTGCGAGCGCCAGCCACAGCGGCACGCTGAGCATGCCCAGCAGCGTGGACAGCGTCACCAGCCCGGCGACAAACGCGCCGTCGCCGCCCATGCGCGACGCGAGCACATAGGCGCTCGACGCGGTCGGCAACGCAGCGAACAGCACGACGATCGTGCGCTGCTCGGGCGGCAAGGCCAGTGCTGCGGTCAGCCCGATCGCGACCGCCGGCAGGATCGCGTGGCGGATCATCATGAAGCTGGTGGCCAACCCCGGTGCGGCCCGCAGCCCGCCCCATCGCAGGCTCGCACCTGCGCCCATGAGCCCGAGCGGCAACGCGGCCAGGCCGATGCGCTGCAGCGTGGTCGCCATCGCCTCCGGAAAGCGCAGACCGGCGAGGTTCGCGATCAAGCCAGCCATCGTGCTCAGGATCAGCGGGTTGCGCAGCAGCTCACGTCCATACGAATGCCCGCCGTGGCGCGCCAGCGGCCAGACCGCGGCGACATTGCACAAGGGCACGCACAGTGCGATGCTGAGCGCCATCCAGGCCAGGCCGGTCGGCCCGCCGAGGCGCTCCGCCAGGGCCAGCGCGATGAACGAGTTGAAGCGGAACGCGGTCTGCGCACCCGACGCATGAAGCCGCGCGTTCACGCCGGGCCAGCGCCCGATCGCGAACACGAGCGCGATGCCGCAGGCCACGGTACCCACGCTCGCGGCGGCCAGGCTCAGCGTCTGCCCGGGCTGCAGCGGGCTCTTCAGGGTCGAGTTGAACAGCAGCACCGGGAACAGCAAGTAGTAGACGAGGCGCTCGACCGCGTCCCACACGCCGCGGTTCAGCGCGGTGTGGCGGCACAGCACGAAGCCGAGCACGATCAACAGAAAATCCGGGAGCAGCAGCAGGGCGGTCGACATGGGTCGAGTGTGCCAGCGGGTGGCGTCGGCAGACTCTGGCGGCTCAGGGTTTTGCGAAGGGTGCTCGGCGCGCGCTGGTTCTACACTCGCCGCCACCCGATCACTTCACCGATGGAGCGCGCTTGATGCAACGTAGATTCCTGATCACCGCCTGTGCCGCGACCTTGTTGTTGAGCGTGGCCAGCGGCGCCTGGGCCCAGGCCTACCCGAACAAGCCGGTGCGGCTGGTCGTGCCGTTCGCCGCCGGCGGCACCACCGACATCGTCGCGCGCGTGCTGGCCGAGAAGATGAACCTTTCGCTCGGCCAGCCGATGATCGTCGAGAACAAGGCCGGCGGCGGCGGCGCAGTGGGTGCGACCGAGACCGCCCGGGCCACGCCCGACGGTTATGCGCTCGGCATGGCCACGGTCTCGACGACCGCCGCGAACCCGGCGATCAACCCGAAGCTCGCCTACAACCCGCTGACCGACTTCACGCCCATCATCAACGTCGCCGCCACACCGAACGTGATCGCGGTGCACCCGAGCTTCCCGGCGCGCGACTACAAGGGCTTCCTGGCCGAGCTGAAGAAGAACCCCGGCAAGTACAGCTTCAGCAGCTCGGGCACCGGCGGCATCGGCCACCTGCAGATGGAGCTGTTCAAGAACCTCTCGGGCACCTTCATCACGCACATCCCGTACCGCGGCGCAGGCCCGGCATTGAACGACACGGTCGCCGGCCAGGTGCCGATGATCTTCGACAACCTGCCGTCGGCGCTGCCCTTCATCAAGGACGGCCGCCTCATCGCGATCGTCGTCGCCGCACCGGAGCGCCTGGCGCAGTTGCCGAACGTGCCGACCTTCAAGGAGGTCGGTCTCGAGCCGGTGAACCGCATGGCGTACTACGGCATCTACGGGCCTAAAGGTTTGCCGAAAGAGGTCGTCGACAAGGTCAGCACCGCGGTCAAGAAGACGCTCGAGGACCCGGCCGTGAAGAAGCGTATCGAAGAGACCGGCTCGCTGATCGTCGCCAACACGCCCGCCGAGTTCACCGCGCAGATCGCGGCCGAGTACGCGGTCTACAAGAAGGTCGTGGCGCTGCAGAAGCTGACGCTGGAGTGAAGCGCGCTGCGGGCCGAGCGCCGGGCCGCTCCCAAGCCGGCCCGCACCCCCTCGGGGGGTCGGTCGCCGTACCCGGGGATCGGGGGGGTCTCATCTCCAGCACGCGCGCCATCGACGACTTCGTCAGTGCGCTCTGGATCGAGGACGGCCTGTCGGCCAACACGCTCGCGGCCTACCGCCGCGACCTGGCGCTCTATTGCGACTGGCTCGCGGCCGAGCACGCGCGCGCGCTCGACGAGACGACCGAGTCCGACCTGCTCGCCTACCGCGTCACGCGCCACGCAGGCAGCAAGGCCACCAGCAGCAACCGGCGCCTGACGGTCTTCAAGCGCTACTTCCGCTGGGCGCTGCGCGAGCGGCTCGTCACGGCCGACCCGACGCTCAAGCTCGGCAGCGCGAAGCAGCCGCTGCGCGTGCCGAAGACGCTCAGCGAGGCGCAGGTCGAGGCGCTGCTCGCCGCGCCCGAGGTCGACACGCCGCTCGGCCTGCGCGACCGCACGATGCTCGAGCTGATGTACGCGAGCGGCCTGCGCGTCAGCGAACTCGTCACGCTGAAGAGCGTGCACCTGAGCCTGAGCGAGAGCGCGCTGCGCGTCACCGGCAAGGGCACGAAGGAAAGGCTGCTGCCGTTCGGCGAAGAAGCGCACGCATGGATCACGCGCTATCTGGCCGAGGGCCGCGGCGCGATCCTCGGCGAGCAGGTCAGCGACGCGTTGTTTGTCACCCGGCGCGGCGGCCCGATGACGCGCCAGATGTTCTGGAAGCTGATCAAGGCGCACGCCGTGCATGGCGGCGTGCACGTGCCGCTGTCGCCGCACACCTTGCGGCATGCGTTTGCCACGCACCTGCTGAACCACGGCGCCGACCTGCGCGCGGTGCAGATGCTGCTCGGCCACGCCGACATCTCGACCACGACGATCTACACGCACGTGGCGCGCGAGCGGCTGAAGCAGCTGCATGCGGCGCATCACCCGCGGGGGTAGCGGGCGCACTTTGGAGCCGACGCGTCGTTCCCCAACCGCTGTCGCCAAGACTCGACCTGCACGAGCGAACTCTCAGACGGTCGGAACCGTGCCGCCGTCGATCACGTACTCGGTGCCCGTGATCGAAGCCGCGCGCGGCGAGACCAGAAAGGCGATCAGATCCGCCACCTCGCGCGGCTTGGCGGGGCGGCCGAGCGGAATGCCGCCGAGGCTGTTCATGATGATCTGCTTCCCGCCCGCGTAGTCGGTGCCGGCCTGCGCCGCGAGACGCTGCGCGAGTGCAACCGCGGCCTCCGTTTCGACCCAGCCCGGAGAAACGCGCACGACGCGGATTCCCTTAGGCGTCACCTCCTTCGACAAGGCCTTGCTGTAGGTCGACAGTGCCGCCTTCGCCGCCGCATACGCCATCGTCGACTCGGGCAACGGCAGAACGCGCTGGATCGACGTCACATGGATGATCACGCCCGAGCGCTGCGAAATCATGGACGGCAGCAAGGCGCGATCGAGGCGGACCGCCGGCATCAGGTTCTGGTCCAGTTCCTTCGACCACTCGGCGTCGTCGAGTGCCGCGTATCCGCCACCCGGCGCGCTGGAGCCGCCGAGCACGTTGACCAGGATGTCGATGCCGCCCAACTCCTGCAGTACGCGGTCGGCAACCGCACGGGCGCCTTCCGCGGTCGACAGATCGGCGGCGACAAAACGCACGCCATCGCGTGCCTGCGCCGGTACGTGGCGCGCGGTGGCCACGACCTGCGCGCCGGCGCCGTGCAGCGCCTCCACGACGGCGGCGCCGACGCCCTTGGTTCCGCCTGTGACAAGCGCGCGGCGGTTGGCGAGTTCGAGATCGACAGTCATGGCGTGATCTCCAGGTGGGCAATCTTTCCGCGTTCGAGGCGGAAGATGAACTGCAAGTCCACCGGGCTGCCCGGGAAGTTGCCGGTCAGCCGGGTCTTGACGATGGTCCGACCGCCCGTCTGCGCCTGCGAAAAGGGCTCGCAGGTGTACGAGTACTTGCGGGACGCCGCGGTCTTCCAGGCCTTGATGGCAGCGTGGCCGGAGTGACGCTGTCCCTCGTCCTCGACCATCGCCTGCTCGGTGAAGCAGCGGGCGACGGTCTCGCCGTCGCGTTGATCGGCGTCGAAGTACGCGGCAACCGGTTCGGGAAGGTTCAACTTGCTCATGGTGGATCTCCTGACATCTGCGGTGAGGCCACGATGCCATCCGCCGACAGATTAGAGAATCACCTATGATCCAAGCAGGCTATGTAGCATCCAATACAGAATGCGCGGCTCCGACTTTGCCGAATTGAAAGCCTTCGCGGCCGTCGTGGAGCGCGCCAGCTTCGCGCGTGCCGCCGAGCACCTGGGGTTGTCGCCTTCGGCGCTCAGCCAAATCGTCCGCCAGCTCGAAACGCGGCTCGGCGTGCGGCTGCTCAACCGAACGACGCGCAGCGTGGCGCCGACGCCGGCCGGGTCGCGCTTGCACGAGCGCATCGCACCGATGTTCCTCGAGGTGGACGCGGCCGTCGCCGAGGCGGTGGCGGCCACCGGCCAAACCGCGGGAACGCTGCGCATCAACACGCTGGGCATCGCGGCGAAGAAGATCATCGCGCCGCGGCTCGGCCGGTTTCACCGGGCGCATCCCGACGTGATGCTCGACATCGTGATCGACGATGGCCTGAGCGACATCGTCGCAGGGCGTTTCGACGCCGGCATTCGCGTCGGCCAGCGCCTCGAGAAGGACATGATCGCCGTTCGCCTCACCCCGGACCTGAAGATGCTGACCGTCGCTTCGCCCGGCTACCTTGCCCGGCATGGCCTGCCGGGCACGCCTGCCGATCTGCACCGGCATGCCTGCATCAATTGGCGCTTTCCGGGCAGCGGCAGCATCTATCGCTGGGAATTCGAAAAGAAGGGCAAGAAGCTCGAGATTGCGGTGGAAGGGCCGCTGATCTCCAATCATCAGGATGTCGTGGTCGAGGCCGCCTTGCAGGGGCTCGGCATCTTGCATGCCTACGACGACGATCGCGTCGCAGAGGCAATCGCGCGCGGGCGGCTCACGCGCGTCCTCGCCGATTGGTCGGTCACGAGCCCCGGTCTTTATCTCTACTATGCAGATCGTCGCCACCCGCGACCTGCGCTTCGGGCCTTCATCGATTGCCTGCTCGACCGAGACGGGGCCGGGCCGAAGGGGCGGACGAGGGCGTAAGGCCGACCCCGCCGGGACGAAGCGCACTTCCTACAATGACCCTTTGGCCAATCGGAGCCCATGATGATCGTCGAGCGCATCTGGACAGGCAACGCCTACCGCAACTACAACTACCTGATCGCCTGCCCCGAGAGCGGCGAGGCGCTGGCGATCGACCCGCTGGACCATGAGAAGTGCCTGGCCGCCGCGAAGGCCAAGGGTTGGCAGATCACGCAGATCCTCAACACCCACGAGCACCACGACCACACCGGCGGCAATGCGGCGGTGGTCGCGGCCACCGGCGCGAAGGTGATCGCGCACCACCGGGCGGGCGCGCGCATCGCCGGCGTGGACCGCGGCGTCAAGGCCGGCGACGTGATCAAGGTCGGCAAGACCGTCGAGCTCGAGTGCCTGGACACGCCCGGCCACACGATGTGCCACATCTGCCTGCGCTCGCACACCGAGCAGCCGGCGCTGTTCTCGGGCGACACGCTGTTCAACGCCGGCGCCGGCAACTGCCACAACGGCGGCAATGCGGAAGACCTCTACACCACCTTCGTCGAGCAGCTCGCGAAGCTGCCCGACGACACCCGCGTCTACCCCGGCCACGACTACATCGAGAACAACCTGCGCTTCACGCTCGCACGCGAGCCGGACAACGCGGCCGCGCGCAGCCTGCTGCCCAGCGTGGCGGGGCACGACCCGGCGACGATGCTCGTGACGACGCTGCGCGAAGAGAAGCAGTTCAACACCTTCCTGCGCTTGTCGAGTGCCAGCGTCATCGCGGCCTTGCGCGAGGCGTTTCCCGATCTGCCCGAGAAGCCGGACCCGAAGACGGTGTTCGTCAAGCTGCGCGAGTTGCGCAACACCTGGTGAACCAATCGCGCGAAGGAGGGTGAGCCATGCCGCACCGCAGCCTGCACGTCGACGATGCGCTCTACGGCTACCTGATGGCGCAGTCGATCCGCGAGCATCCGGCGCAGGCGGCGCTGCGCGCGGCGACCGCGTCGCACCCGCATGCGGGCATGCAGATCTCGCCGGACCAGGGCCAGTTCATGGCGCTGCTGATCAGGCTGCTGGGCGCGCGCCGCACGATCGAGATCGGCGTGTTCACCGGCTACAGCGCATTGACCGTGGCGCTGGCCTTGCCCGACGACGGGCGGCTGCTCGCCTGCGACATCAGCGACGACTACACGCGCGTCGGCCAGCCGTTCTGGCGCCAGGCCGGCGTCGCGCACAAGATCGACCTGCGCCTCGCACCCGCGCTCGAGACGCTCGATGCGCAACTCGCGGCAGGTGCTGCGGGGCAATACGACTTCGCCTTCATCGATGCCGACAAGACCAGCTACGACGCCTACTACGAACGCTGCCTGCAGCTGCTGCGCCCGGGTGGGCTGATCGCGATCGACAACACCTTGTGGGGCGGCAGCGTGGCGCAGCCGGCGACCGATGCGAACACGCTGGCCTTGCAGCAGCTCAACACCAAGCTGCATGGCGACGAGCGTGTCGATCTCTCGCTGCTGGCCATCGGTGACGGCCTGACGCTCGCGCGCAAGCGCTGAGCGCGCTTCGCTGTGCTGCTCAGTCAGTCATCGCGCACCGCGCATCAGCGCGGCGTAGCCCGGGCCTGGGTCGACGACGATGGGCTGCTCGAGCGCCTGCTGCAGCCAGGGTGGCAGGATGATGACCGGCCCGATGCCGCCGCCCGGCGGCAGCGGCGGCCCGACCTCCTGCGCGAAGCGGAACGCATGCGTCGGGTCGTATTTCAGCTTCACCGCGTACAGCCCGGCCTGCGCATCGGCCCAGTAGCAGGCGCCGTAGTCGGGCTGGTCCTGGCGCGGGTAGTTCTGGTAGATCTCGCCGTTCCACATCGGCGCCATCACGTTCATCCAGCCGAGCAGAAAGGCTTCGGACGCGGGCCGATCGGCCTCGTCGAACCAGAACACGTCGAGCACCGCGTTGAAGGCCGCGCTGCGGTGCACGAACGCGTTGCCCGGCGACGGATAGGCCGGGTACGCGTTGATCGCGCCGCCGTAGAACTCCATGTAGAAGTACGACCAGGTGTTCGGCGACGTGATGAAGTAGTCCAGCAGCCCGCGCCACTCGGCGGCGGCAAGCGTGCGCGTGACGTAGCGCGACGCTTTGTCTTCGCACGGCATCGGGCTGTTCGGCGGGAACCACGGCATGCTGTACGGGAGATTGAGCAGGTCGGTGTTGAGCTGGTAGAAGCTGTCCATCTTCGTCCACTGCAACACAGCGCCTGGCAGCTCGCACAGCGGCTGGATCGCCGCCTGACCCGCGCTCTGCGATCCGACATACAGGCCGCGCACCATCAGGTAGGGCTGCAGCGGCGTGGTGGGCGGCAGGTTGGCCTGCGTGCCGGGTTGATAGCACAGCGAGACCTGGATGTTCAGCGCCGGGTCGAGGTTGGCCAGCATGTAGCCCGACTGCAGCGCCATCAGCGCGCCGGTCGCGTTCTCGAGATCGGTCTCGGTCTGCAGCGCCCAGATCAAGGCCCAGCCGAACACGTCGCCGAGCGGGCGCAGCTGGTAGCGCAGCGACAGCAGCACGCCGAAGTTGCCGCCGGTGCCGCCGCGCATCGCCCACCAGAGGTCGGTGTTGACCGACTCGCTCGCGGTGACGATGCGGCCGTCGGCCAGCATCACGCGCATGTCGATCACGTTGTCGCAGCTCATGCCGAAGGTCACCGACGTGAAGCCGTAGCCGCCGCCTTGCACGTAACCGCCGACGCAGACGTCGCCGCATTCGCCGCCCGGCACGTGCAGGCCGGCGGCCGCCAGCGCCAGGTCGAGCTTGCTGAACGGGCAGCCGGTGCCGACGGTGGCGATCTGGGCGGTGCTGTCGATCGTCACATCGTTGAGCTCGCTGACGTCGATCAGCGCGCCGTAGCCGGCCGAGAAGCCGGCCGTGCAGTGGCCGCCCGAACGCACCGTGAACGGCAGCGGCAGTTCGTGCGCGAGCGCCAGCGCGATCGCGATGTCGCTCTCGACGGCGCAGTAGATGATCACGATCGGGTAGACGTCGAACACCGGGTTCGAGAGCTGGCGGTCGGTGTCGTAGTCGGGGTCGCCCGGCAGCACGATGTGGCCTTGCAGGCCGAGCTGCGCCGCCTTCAGCCGCGCGCGTGGGATGCGCTCGAAGAGGCGCTCGTCGAGGCGGTCCCAGTGGTCGAAGAGTGCGCGGTCGCGCCGGTGCTTGCGGGTGGTCTGGTGGGGCATGAAGTGGGCCGGGCGCGGCCGGCAGTGGTCGGAGGACGAGGGGCCGAGAAGGCGACGGGCGGCAGGGTAGGTGAACGACGCCGATGACGCAAGCGCGATGGTTGGGGCCGCGCCCGACCGAGGAATGCTGCACAGTTCACATCGGCCCTCGGCGTTTCCGCTCGCATCGGCGCGAACCACAGGGCTGGCCCGCGAGAGAATGGCGGGTGATGAGATTCGACATGGCCTGCTACCCCCACGCTGCTTGCAAGCGCCGTCGACGGCCGGGAGCCGGCGCGTGACGAGGAAAGCGCGTGACCGTGCCGGCGACACGCCGGATGTCGCCCTGACCGCCGCCTACGCGGCACTCGACGCTGGCCAGCTCCAGCAGGCGCGCGAGTTCGCGCAGTCGGTGCTGAAAGAGGCCAAGGGCGTGGACCTGCATCTTGAGGCGCGCGCGCTGTCGTGCCTCGCGCACTGCGACCGGGTCGGCTCCCGGCTCCGACGCGCGGGCGAGGCGAGCCGCCGCGCGGCGCAGCTGTTCGAGCAGTTCGGCGACGTTCAAGGCGAGGCCAATGCCCTCACGACACTCGCGCACGTCTGCATGCTGCTGGGCCGCAACGACGAGGCCGTCGAGGCCGCGCTGCTGTGCGTGCGCCTGTGCGACCTGCAAGTGCCGCAGCCGCAGGCCGTGCTGGCGCACAACTGCCTCGGCCTGGCCTATTCGTGGAGCGGCGACCACGACCGCGCCGATGCGTCGCTGGAGCTGGCCGTTCAGGTCGCGCGGCGCTGCGTGCCCGCCGTCAGCATCTACCAGCCGCGGCTCAACCAGATGTGGGTCGAGGCTTCACGCCTGCTCGACGAGCGCTACCAGACCGGCGGCATGAAAAGCCTGGCGAGGCTCGAGGCGCTCGCGGCCGAGTGCCAGCAGCTCGAGCGCTCAGGCCAGGGCTTGTCGGTGATGCCCGGGCTTCAGGCGATGGCGCGGACGATCTCGTTCGCATCGATGGCGCTGGTGGTCACGTGGCGCGGCGATTTCGCCGGCGCCCGGCTCGCGATCGAGTCGGCCACGCGCTCGCTGTCCGGCGTGATGACCTGGCTCGACTCGTTCGTGCGCTGGTGTGCCGCAGAGCTCGCCTGGGCGCAGCAGGACTGGGCCGGCACCGAAAAAGAGTTGATCGAGATGCGCGAGATGGCGCTGGCCGTCGAGCACGAGCAGCTCGCGTGCCGCGCGCACCTGCTGCTGGCGCAGGTCTTCGAGCTGCAGGGCAAGAACGAAGAGGCCCGGCACGAGCACCGCGCGCTGCGCCGGCGCGAGCGCCGCGTCGTCGCCGAGGGCTTGAGCAGCCGGGAGTCGCTGGTCTCGTGGCGTCTCGGTGCGCGCCAGAGCGAGCGCCACCTGCGTCAGGTGCTGGTCGAATCGAAGCAGTTCGAGCGCTGGTCGCTCGAGGACGCGCTGACCGGCATTGCCAACCGCCGGCTCTTCGAGCAGCTGCTGGCCGAGCAGCTGCCCGCGGCCGCCGCCGCAGACCGGCCGCTCACGGTGGCGATGGTGGACGTCGACAAGTTCAAGACCGTCAACGATCGTTTCACGCACCGCGTCGGCGACCGGGTGCTGAAGACCGTGGCCGCGATCATGGGCTCGCATGTGCGCGACAACGACCTGCCCGCACGCTGGGCCGGCGACGAGTTCGTGATCCTGTTCGACGACGCCACCGAGCTGGTGGCGCAGCAGATCTGCGAGCGCATCCGCACGGCGATCGCCGGCTTCGACTGGGAGTCCATCGCGCCCGGCCTGCGCGTGTCGGTGAGCATCGGGCTCAGCGAGGTGCGCGCCGGCGACACCGCCGAGTCGGTGCTTCAGCGCAGCGACGAATCGATGTACGGGGCCAAGCCGGCGGAGCCGACGTCCGCGCCTGTCTGATGCTTGTCTGATGCGCGTCGGTGCGCCGCCAGGCGCACCCCCTAAGACGCGCGACGCTCCCTAGCTTCGCGCTGTTCGCCCGCAGTGTTGGTTCCTAGAGTTGGTCGGTCGAGCGATGTGCTCGGCGAACTCAACGGAGACACCCACGATGGATGCGACGACAGAGAACACGGTTCCCCCTTGCTGCCCGGTGCTGGAGAAAGACGACGTCTGCGACGTGCTCGACTTCCACTACCGCCAGACGCACAACACCAACGTGGTCTCGGGCAACCGGCGCGTGCAGGTCGAGGTGCTGATCCACGCGCGCTTCGAGCGCTGCCCCGGCCCGCTGACGCTCGGCGACCTGGTCTACAGCACGACGCTGTTCCCGGGCGAGAAGGTGCGGCTCTTCACCAGCGACCGGCGCACGCGCTTCAGCCTGGACACGACCAGCAACGTCAGCTACCGCAACGAGCAGACCTCGGAAGAACGCCACTACCTCGCGAGCGTGCACGACTTCATGTCGGACGTGTCGGTGCGCGACTCGGGCTCGTCCTCGGCCTCGAGCAAGGGGTCGGCGAAGGGCCACGCCGGCACGAGCGGTGCGATCCAGTCGTTCTTCGGCGGCGCCAGCGTCGATGTGAGCGGCTCGTACGACGCATCATCGACCAGCGCGTTCCTGCACGAGCTCTCGCAGCATGCGTCCAGCAGCGACCGGCGCGCCGAGGTCGGCACGCGCGCGGCGAGCTCGGTGTCGGTCGGCGAGGTCTCGACGCGCAGCCACACGGCAGGCGAATCGGAGGATCACTTCGAGTCGTCGTCGCGCGAGTTCTCGAACCCGAACCGCTGCCACGCGGTGACCTACTTCTTCTATCAGATCAACAAGACGCAGACGGTGCGCTTCAAGATCGTCGCGATCCAGCGCCGCGTGATCGACCCGGCGGCCGACACGCGCATCACCAACAACCCGTTCGTGAACGACGGCGATGTGTCGGCGATCCCGAACGCGGTGCTGGCCACCGATGCGAACCGGCTGGCGATCGAGAAGATCGGCCGCGCCAGCGAAGCCGCGCGCGTCGGTGCCGATGCGAACGTGGCCGCAGGGCTGGCATCTGGTGCCGGTGCGGCGCGCTTCGTCGCGGCGGAATCGGCGCCCATCCCCGAGGCACTGAAGGCCAAGGCGCTGGCGCAGGTCGACCAGGCGCTGCAGAAGCAGGGGCTGATCGACAAGAGGGGGCAGGTGAGCGATCAGATCGTCACCGAGCTCTCGTTCGAGCGCAAGAGCTCGCTGCCCACGCCGGGCACGCTGGTCAAGGGCTGCCTCGACGACTGCGACACCTGCGAGCCCTCGCTCGACACCGCCATCGAACTCGAGCTCGAGAACAAGCGGCTGCAGAACGAGCTGCTGAAGCGGCAGATCGAGTTGCTCGACAAGTCGCACGAGTACCGCTGCTGCCCAGCGGGCGAGGCCGAGCCGGCGACGACCTGACCTGGGGAACGCGCAATCTGCAGCGGTGGGGGTTGATCTGCACTCGCCACTGGGCTAGTGTCAGCGGCCGCGTGATGGCGCGGCCACCCCTCAACCAAGACTCAAGATTGGACCGCGTCATGATGTCAAGATCACCCTGGTTCAGGCTCGTCGTTTCAGTGGCATGCTGCGCCGTCGTCGGCGCTGGTGCGCAGGCCGCGACCGTCGTGCGCTCGGTGCAAAGCGCGGGCAGCGCGCAGCTCGTCAGCATCGCGGCGGGCCGCGACGGTTTGCAAGCGCCCGAATTTGCACCGACCTTCGCGAATGCGCCGGGCCTGCAAGACGGGCCGGATGCGGCCAACGCCTCCGGCGCCGCGGCCGCGCTCGGCAGCGCGTCGTTGAAGCAGGCGCGCAGTCGGCTCGTCAATCGCTCGATCGCGCGCAAGCGCGGCAGCGGCGAATGGATCGCCGGTGAAGACCGGCAGAGCGCGGGGGCGCAGCTGCTCGGCGGCTTCGACGGCCTGACGCTGCGCGATCAGCGCCTCGCCAACGGCGGCAACCAGTTCACCGTCGAGCCGCCGGACCAGGCGCTGTGCGTGGGCAATGGCTTCGTGCTCGAGTCGGTCAACGACGTGATCCGGGCCTTCGACCGCCAGGGCAACCCGCTCACCGGCGTGGTCGACCTGAACACGTTCTACGGCTACGCGCCGGCGATCAACCGGAGCACCGGCGTCTTCGGCCCATCGCTCACCGACCCGACCTGCTACTACGACCCACAGGTCAAGCGCTTCTTCCATGTGATCCTGACGATCGACGTCGACCCGGCGACCGGCAACGCGACCGGCGGCAACCACCTCGACCTGGCCGTCAGCGGCTCGGCCGACCCGCGCGGCTCGTGGACGATCTACCGCATCCCGGTGCAGGACGACGGCAGCAACGGCACGCCGGTGCATGCCAACTGCCCATGCCTGGGCGACTACCCGCACATCGGCGCCGACGAACACGGCATCTACCTGACCACCAATGAGTTCCCGTTCGCGGGCGGCTTCAACGGCGCGCAGATCTATGCGCTGTCGAAACAGGATCTGGTGCGCGGTGCCGCCTCGGTGACGGTCGTGCAGCTCGATACGAACGACCACCTGCTCGACGGCAACCCCGGGTTCACCGTGTGGCCGGCCGTGTCGCCGGGCGGCGATTTCGCCAGCGCCAACCGCGGCACCGAGTACTTCCTGAGTTCGCTGGCGGTGTTCACGGACTCGGGCAACGAGAACCGGCTGCGCGTCTGGGCGCTCGGCAACACGCGCTCGCTGAACACGAGCACGCCCGACATCTCGCTCGTCGACAGCGCGGTCAAGGTCCGCAAGTACGCGGTCCCGCCGCTGTCGAACCAGAAGGCGGGCTCGACGCCGCTCGCCGATTGCATCAACGACACGACGCTGGTGACGCCGTTCGGTGTCGGCTGCTGGAACTATCTGTTCGACAGCCAGCCGCCGGCCGCCGTCACGCCCGAGATGCTGGACAGCAACGACTCGCGCATGCAGCAGGTGTTCTTTGCCGGCGGTCGCCTGTACGGCGCGCTCGACACCGCGGTGAACCTGCCCGGCGGGCAGCAGGCCGGCATCGCCTACTACGCGATCCGGCCTTATGCGCAGCACGGCTCGGTGATCGGCATCGTCGAGAACGAAGGCAAGATCGGCGTCGCGGCCAACAACGTCAACTACCCGGCGATGGCCGTGCGGCCCGACGGCACCGGGGTGATCGCCTTCACGCTGGTCGGCGCGGATCACTACCCGTCGGCCGCCTACGTGCGGCTTGGGCCGAATGGCCATCAGGGGCCAGTGCGCATCGCCGCGGCCGGCAAGGGGCCGGCCGACGGCTTCACCGGCTACGAGGCGTACAACCCGGGCACCGGCAATGCGCGCTGGGGCGACTACGGCGCGGCGGTGGTCGACGGCGATGACGTCTGGATCGCGAGCGAGTACATCGCGCAGACCTGTTCGCTCGCGACCTACGTCAGCACGCCATTCGGCAGCTGCGGCGGCACGCGCGTGACGCTGGGCAACTGGGGCACGCGCATCAGCCGGCTCAGGCCGTAGGCACGCGGTCGACCTGCGGGTCGACCGGTCGTCACGCCGAACTGCCGGCCTCGCGCCGGCGCCAGTCGCGCCAGGTACGCGAGAGCAGCACGCCTGCGAGCAGCGCGAAGTACGCCGTCAGCAGGTGGCCGCGCAGTTCGCCGAGCGCGACGCGCTGCGCGGCGGTCATCGTCGTCGATGGGGCGGCGATGCCGAGCGCCGCCACATCGCGCGTCATGGCCCAGAAGCCAAGCGCGGCACACAGCGGCAGCGCGATCACGAGGGCGATCAGCAGCGCGTGCCATCGCTGGTACCACGCGCGGTGACGGAAGGCCACGTTCAGCCCCATGCAGCCGTGCAGCCAGCCCGGTGCGAGCAGCGCGAGCTGCCAGCCGGTGTTGCCCGAACTCAGCAAGCCCGCCACCACGCGCTGGTACTGCGCGGGTTCGCCGTAGAGGCTGTAGGCCACGCGCGTGCCGACCACATGGCCGAACAGCAGCAGTGGGATCGTCAGCCCGAACGCGATGCGCATCAACTCGAGCGGCGGCAGCCGCAGCGTGTGGCGCTGGTGCAGTCCGACCAGCGCCAGCGTCAGGTGCACGCCGAATGCGCCGTACAGCAGCACCGTGCCGGGCCAGCTCTGCCACGTTGCCGCAGCGACCTTGAGCCCGGCCTCGGCCGCGGCCAGCGAGATCAGGCCCAGCGAGTGGTTGATGAAGTGGCACGCGATGTAGAACCACAGCACCTGCCCGGAGGCGAGGCGCAGCCGCCGGATCATTGACGGCTCAAACCGCGGCGACGGGGATCACGGCCGCGCCGGCCTTGATGCGCGATTCCCATTCTCTCGGGCCGGTGTCGTGCACCGAGACGCCGTTCGAATCGACCGCCACGGTGACCGGCATGTCGGTCACGTCGAACTCGTAGATCGCTTCCATGCCGAGGTCGCCGAAGCCGACCACGGTCGCGTGCTTGATCGCCTTGGAGACCAGGTAGGCCGCACCGCCCACTGCCATCAGGTAGGCGCTCTTGTGCTTCTTGATCGCCTCGACACCTGTGGGGCCGCGCTCGGCCTTGCCGATCATGCCGATCAGGCCGGTTTGCGCGAGCATCATCTCGGTGAACTTGTCCATGCGCGTCGCGGTGGTCGGGCCGGCCGGGCCGACGACCTCGTCGCGCACCGGGTCGACCGGGCCGACGTAATAGATCACGCGGTTGGTGAAGTCCACCGGCAGCTTCTCGCCCTTGGCCAGCATGTCCTGGATGCGCTTGTGCGCGGCGTCGCGGCCGGTCAGCATCTTGCCGCTGAGCAGCAGCGTGTCGCCCGGCTTCCAGGCGGCGACCTGTTCCTTGGTCAGCGTGTTCAGGTCGACCTTCTTGGACTTGTTGTAGTCGGGCTCCCACTTCACGTCGGGCCAGAGATCGAGGCTGGGCGGCTCGAGGTAGGCAGGGCCCGAGCCGTCGAGCACGAAGTGCGCGTGGCGCGTCGCGGCGCAGTTCGGGATCATTGCGACCGGCTTGCTCGCCGCGTGCGTCGGGTGCATCGCGATCTTCACGTCGAGCACCGTCGTCAGGCCGCCCAAACCTTGTGCGCCGATGCCGAGCGCGTTGATCTTGTCGCACAGCTCGATGCGCAGTTCCTCGACCTTGTTCTGCGGGCCGCGGGCCTTGAGCTCGTACATGTCGATGTCTTCCATCAGGCTCTGCTTGGCCATCAGCATCGCGCGCTCTGCCGTGCCGCCGATGCCGATGCCCAGCATGCCGGGCGGGCACCAGCCGGCGCCCATCGTCGGCACCGTCTTCATGACCCAGTCGACCAGCGAGTCGCTCGGGTTCATCATCACGAACTTGCTCTTGTTCTCGCTGCCGCCGCCCTTGGCCGCGACCTGTACGTCGACCGTGTTGCCAGGGACCAGCGTCATGTGGATCACCGCGGGCGTGTTGTCCTTGGTGTTCTTGCGCTCGAAGTGCGGGTCGGCGACGATGCTCGCGCGCAGCACGTTGTCGGGGTTCAGGTAGCCTTTGCGCACGCCGTCGTTCACGGCGTCTTCGATGCCGGCGGGGAAGCCCTCGAAGCGCACGTCCATGCCGATCTTCAGGAACACGTTGACGATGCCGGTGTCCTGGCAGATCGGGCGGCGACCTTCGGCGCACATCTTCGAGTTGGTCAGGATCTGCGCGATCGCGTCCTTCGCGGCCGGGCTCGCTTCAGCTTCGTAGGCGCGCGCCAGGTGCGCGATGTAGTCGGCCGGGTGGTAGTAGCTGATGTACTGCAGCGCGCCGGCAACGCTCTCGACGAGGTCGGCATAACGAATCGTGGTCATGGAAGTTCTCGGTGAAGGCAGAAGCTGGGGAACAATGCGGGCAGTCGTCGGGCCTGCGGGGCTCGAGTTTACTGAACCAGGGACTACCAGCACGTGATCAGCAGCATCCGCCGTTTCATCGCTTCGGAGTCGGCCGGCGGGGTCGCGCTCGCGTGCGCGGCCATCGTCGCGCTGATCGTCAGCAACTCGTCGACGCTGGGGCCGCTGTACCGCCAGTTCATCGACCTGCGCGGCGAGCTGCGCATCGCCAGCGACTGGCTGGTGCTGTCCAAGCCGCTGCTGCTGTGGGTCAACGACCTGTGGATGGCGGTGTTCTTCTTTCTCGTCGGCCTGGAGATCAAGCGCGAGGTGCTCGCGGGCGAGCTCGCGTCGGTGAGGCAAGCCTCGCTGCCGGCCGCGGCGGCGCTCGGCGGCATGGTCGTGCCGGCGCTGATCTATGCCGCGCTGAACCACGCCGACGCGGTCGCGCTGCGCGGCTGGGCGATCCCGACCGCGACCGACATCGCGTTCGCCCTCGGCATCCTGATGCTGCTCGGCCCGCGCGTGCCGGCCTCGTTGAAGATCTTTTTGACGGCGGTCGCGATCATCGACGACCTGGGCGCCATCGTCGTGATCGCGCTGTTCTACACCGCGCAGCTCTCGCCGCTGATGCTGCTCGCCGCCGGTGGCGGGATCGTGCTGCTGTTCCTGCTGAACCGGGCGCGCGTGATGCACATCGGCCCGTACGTGGTGATCGGCCTGCTGATCTGGGTCTGCGTGCTGAAGTCCGGCATCCATGCAACGCTGGCCGGCGTGGCCACCGCGATGGCGATCCCGTTGAAAGACGGGCAGGGCGGCTCGCCGCTCGAGGCCGCCGAGCACGCGCTGCACCCGTGGGTCGCGTTTGCGGTGCTGCCGATGTTTGCGTTCGCGAATGCCGGCGTGAACCTGCAAGGCGTGTCGCTGGCGACCCTCGCCGAAGGCGTGCCGCTGGGCATCGCACTCGGGCTGGTGCTCGGCAAGGCGGTCGGCGTGTTCGGCGCGGCGTGGCTGCTGATCAGGTTCACCGGCGCGAGCTTGCCGGCGCAGGCCAGCACGCGCCAGTTCTTCGGCGTGTGTGTGCTGTGCGGCATCGGCTTCACGATGAGCCTGTTCATCGGCGGGCTCGCCTTCGCGGGGCTGGACCCGGCCTACGAGACCCGAGTCAAGCTCGGCGTGCTGGGCGGTTCGCTGGTCGCCGGCGTGCTCGGGACGGTCCTGCTGCTGGGCGGTCGCGCGCGATGACGCCGCGGCGCCTTGGCCCTGCGGATCGGCGCGTGAGCCACGCATGAATCGAGAGGCCGTGTCCGCTCTGCCCGAAGATCCGGGCGACGCCGTCACCCTGACCTTGCTCGCGCGCAAAGTCCAGATGCACCGCAGCAACATGCGGATGACGCACCTCGGCTCGCTGGGCGCTGCTGTGATGTTGGCGCTGATGCTCCGAGGTGCCGTGCCCGATAGTGCGCTGCTGGGCTGGCTGGCCCTGCTGATCGCGGTGTTCGTCGTGCGAACGATGGTGGGGCACTTCGCGCCGCAGGCCGACGACGAAACGGCGCTGAACCGGGCCTGGCTCATGCGCCTGCGCATCGGCTTCTTCGCACACGGCATCGCGTGGGGCGTGTGCAGCGCGCTGCCGATGCGCGCGAACGATCCGCTTCACCTGGCCATCATGGCCATCGTGATCGCGGGCGTGATGACGAGCAGCTTCGCGGTGACGGCCTTCGACCTCGCGGCGGCCTTGCTGTTCTGTGTGCCGATCAGCGGCCTGTTGTGTCTGCGGCTGTTCTCGCAGGCCGAACCCAGCTACTGGCTGCTGGGGGCGGCGGTGCTGGGCGCCTTGGCGTTCCTCAGCGTGGCCGCGAACCGAACCCATCGCGTCGTGCGCAAGTACGAGGCCTTGCGTCTGGCCGAGGCGGCGCAGGCCGAGGCCTTGCGCAACAACGAGCGCCTACTCGAGCGAACCGGCGCGACCGCCGGCGTCGGCGGCTGGGAGCTCGAGCTCGCCACCATGGGCCTGCGCCTGACCACGCAGGCCTTTCGCATCCACGACGTGACGCCGATGGAGCGGCCGACGTTCGAGGGCTTCGTCAGTCTGTACGGCCCGCAGGAACAGGCGCACATGCGTGCCGGCCTCGCGCAGGTGATGTCGGAGGGCACGTCCTACGATCACGAACTGCCCCTGACGACGCCGTACGGCCGCCATCGCTGGGTGCGGCTGATCGGCCATCCGCAGCTCGAGGGCGGCAAGGTCGTGGCGATCAATGGCGTGGTCCAGGACGTCACCGAACGCAAGCGCGTCGAGCAGCAGCTGCGCGCCACCAGCGACCAGCTGGCGCAAAAGACCCAGGCCCTGCAGGACACGCTGGACACGATTTCGCAGGGCATCGTCAGCCTCGATGCCGCAGGCCACACGCGCGTCTTCAACCGGCGCGCCCAGGAGCTGCTGGACCTGCCCGACGGGCTGATGGGACCGGACGCCACCTACGACGACGTCGTGCGCTACCAGGTCGCGCGCGGCGACCTGGCCGCGGACGCGAGCTTCATCGATGCCGACGGCGTGCGCCAGTACTTCAAGGGCGGCCGCGCGCACTCGCCCGAGAAGTACGTGCGCAAGACGCGCTCCGGCGCGCTCGTCGAGGTCCGCACGCGCCAGCTCGCCGATGGCGGGATGGTGCGGACCTTCGCCGACGTGACGGCCTACCTCGAGGCCCAGCGCGCACTGCGCAACGGCCAGGCCGAGCTGCGCGCACTGCTCGATGCCTTCCCCGGCTACATCGCGGTGATGGACTCGAGCCAGGTCTACACCTATGCCAACGAGCGCGTCGCGACGCTGTTCGACACGCCGCGCGAGGCGCTCGTCGGCCGATCGGTGCGCGACATCCTCGGCGACGCCGCGCTCGATCGTCTGCTCGGCTACATCGCACAGGTCGAAGCGGGCCAGCAGATCACGATCGAGACGCTTTATCCCGCGAGCGGCCACCGCACCGAGGCGACCTGGCTGCAGGTGACGTACGCGATCGGCGTCACCGGCAACGACGGGCAGCGCAACACCTACGCGTTCGGCATCGACATCAGCGCGCGCAAGGCCGCCGAGCTGGCCTTGACCGCGGCGAAAGACGAGGCCGAGCGCGCCAACCAGGCCAAGTCGCAGTTTCTGTCCAGCATGTCGCACGAGCTGCGCACGCCGATGAACGCGATCCTGGGCTTCGGCCAGTTGCTGGTGGCCGACACGACCCACCCGCTGGCCGAGGCGCAGCGCGAATACGTGCGCGAGATCCTGCGCGGCGGCCGCCACCTGCTCGACCTGATCAACGAGGTGCTGGACCTGGCCCAGGTCGAGACCGGCAAGCTGCGCATCTCGCTCGAGCCGGTGCGGACTGCGGAGCTGCTGCAGGAATGCCTGTCGCTGCTGCGGCCGCTCGCGCTCGAGGGCGAGATCGACCTGGGGCTGGTCGACGAGGCCGCCTGCGATGGCCTGGTGCGCGCCGACCGCACGCGCCTGAAGCAGGTGCTGCTGAACCTGTTGTCGAACGCGATCAAGTACAACCGCCGCGGCGGCGAGGTGCGGATTGCCTGCTCGGCCGATGCTGACAGCGTGCGCATCGCCATCAGCGACAGCGGCCCCGGCCTCGGCGCCGAAGAGCAGGCGCGCTTGTTCCAGGCCTTCGAGCGGCTCGAGGCCGGTGCCACGCCGGTCGAAGGCGCCGGGCTGGGCCTGGTGCTGAGCAAGCGCCTGATGGACGCGATGCACGGCGAGATCGGCCTCGACAGCGAGGTCGGGCGCGGCAGCACGTTCTGGATCCGGCTGCCGAGCGCCGCCGCGCCGGCCTTCGGCCTGGGCGCCAGCATGCCGCCGGCAGGGGCCGGAGCCGAGCGCGGCGCGTCCCGCGCGCGCAGCCCCCGCAAGGTGCTCTACATCGAAGACAACCCGGTCAACGTGTTGCTGATGGAGGCCATGCTGGCCCGCGTCGAAGGCCTTCGGGTGATCACCGCGGCGCTGCCTGCGCTGGGCCTGCGGCTGGCGCAAGACGAGCGCCCCGACCTGATCCTGCTCGACATCCAGCTGCCCGAGATGGACGGCTACGAGGTGTTGCGGCGGCTGCGCCTGGACGACGCGACGCGCGAGATCCCGGTTATCGCGGTCAGCGCCAACGCGATGCCGGGCGACGTCGAGCAGGGGCTGGCGGCCGGCTTCGTCGAGTACCTGACGAAACCGCTGGACATGCAGCGGCTCATCGCGGTGATCGAGCACACGCTGGCGGCGCGCTGAGCGCCGGCCACGGCGGCGGTTCAGGCTTTATGCGGGCATCGCGGCCAGCGCCGCATCGCGCACCGCGGCGGGCAGGAACGACACCGCGACCGCATTGCGCATCAGCTGCGTCAGCTGCGCCAGGCTCAGGCCCGGGTGCTCGTGCAGCGCCTGCAGCTCGCTGCTGAGCGTGACCCCCGACATCAGGCGGTTGTCGGTCGAGCCGGACACGCACAGGCCCGCTTCGACCATCGCCCGGATCGGGTGTGCCGCCAATGATTCGGCGGCACCGGTGTGCACATTGCTGCTGGCGCAGACCTCAAAGTGCAGGCCGAGCTCGCGGGCCTGCTCGACCCACTGCGCCGTTTCTGAAGGCGTCGCGCCGCGCATGATGTTCACGCCGTGGCCGATGCGCGTCGCACCCAGCGTCGCGGCCTCCAGCACCCGCGAGCCGACGTCGGCCTCGCCGGCGTGGCAGGTCAGGCCGAGACCGGCATCGCGGGCGCGGGCGAACGCCGGTGCATGTGCCGTCGGCGGGTAGCCGCGCTCGGCGCCGGCCAGATCGAAGCCGATCACGCCGGCGTCTCGGTAGCGCGCCGCGAGCTCGGCGCTGCGCAGCGTCTCTTGCGGCGAGTCGGTGCGCATCGCGCAGACGATCAGGCCGCAGGGCAGGGCGCTGCGGTGCAGGCCGCTCACTAGCGCCTCGACGACGGCTTCGCCGCGCATGCCGTGCGCCTCGAGCAGCAGCGGCGCCATGCGGAACTCGGCCAGCACGCAGCCGTCGAGGCGCGCGTCTTCGGCGGCCTCGAACGCGACCCGCTCGCAGGCCTCGGCCGTGGCCATCGCCGCGATCGTCAGCGCGAAGCCGCGCAGGTAGCGCTCGAGGCTGCCGGAGTAGGCGTTCGCGTGCATCCAGTCGGCGAGCGCCGGGGCATCTTGTGCCGGCACCTCGAGGCCGCGGACGCGGCACAGTTCGAGCAGGGTCTCGGGCCGCAGGCCGCCATCGAGGTGCTCATGCAGCAGGGCCTTGGGCAGGGCTTTCCAGAACGACGGGTCGGGATGGGAGGTGGCAGGTGTCAAGGTGAATTCTCTTTGGGTCGGGGGCGCAGCGGCATGGCGCCTGGGCCGGACGAATCGCAGGATTCGGACCACCGTCTCAGTGGGCCGGTGGCCCCGAGAAATCACTGAGGCGGCGGGCCTGAGTTTTGCATAGGATGCGTCCGGCAAACGTTTGCGCCCTCTTAGTGGGCGTGATCCGCGTCATCATATGCGTCCCCACTCTTGCCAAAGAAAAGAGATCATGAACATCACCCACCGTCTCGGATTGTTCGCCTTTGCCGTGGCCACGAGCCTGTCCGTCAGGGCCGAGCCCGCCGTCGTCTTCGACATGGGCGGCAAGTTCGACAAGTCCTTCAACGAGGCCGCCTACAACGGCATCGAGCGCTGGAAGAAAGAGACCGGCAAGCCCTACCTCGAGTTCGAGATCTCCAACGAAACCCAGCGCGAACAGGCCTTGCGCCGCATGGCCGAGCGCGGGGCCAGCCCGATCATCGGCATCGGCTTCGGGCAGGCCGCGGCGATCGAGAAGATTTCGAAGGAGTTCCCCAAGCTGCAGTTCGCGCTGATCGACATGGTCGTGCAGCAGCCCAACGTGCAGTCGGTGGTGTTCAAGGAGCAGGAAGGCAGCTTCCTGGTCGGCGTGATGGCCGCGCTGGCGAGCAAGACGGGCAAGGTCGGCTTCGTCGGCGGCATGGACATCCCGCTGATCCGCAAGTTCCAGTGCGGCTATGAGCAGGGCGCTAAGTACGCGAACCCGAAGGCCGAGGTCTTTGCCAACATGACCGGCACCACCGGCGCGGCCTGGGCCGACCCGGCGCGCGGCGGCGAGCTCGCGAAGGCGCAGTTCGGCAAGGGTGCCGACGTGGTGTTCGCCGCGGCCGGCGGCACCGGCATCGGCGTGTACCAGGCCGCCAAGGACGCCGGCAAGCTCGCGATCGGCGTCGACAGCAACCAGAACCACCTGCAGCCCGGCACGATGCTGACCTCGATGCTCAAGCGCGTCGACGTTGCGGTCTACCAGGCCGCAAAGGCCTACAAGCCGGGCGTGACCGTGCTCGGCCTGAAAGAGGGCGGCGTCGATTACGCGATGGACGACTACAACGCGAAGCTGGTGTCGGCCGACCTGAAGAAGAAGGTCGATGCTGCCAAGGCCGACATCGTCAGCGGCAAGATCAAGGTCGCCGATTACATGGCCGACAACGCCTGCAAGTACTGAGGTCGGGCCGGCTCGACTCTCTTGAGCACCATCAAGCATGTCGCGGCGCGCGCCGGGGTGTCGTTCACCACGGTCTCGCATGTCCTGAACGGCACGCGCCGCGTCAGCGATTCGGCGCGCCAGCGTGTCGAGCAGGCCGTCGCCGAGATGGGCTACGCGCCGAGTGCGGTGGCGCGCGCGCTGAAGATGAGCGAGACCTACATCCTCGGCGTGCTGGTGCCCAACATCACCAACCCGTTCTTCGCCGAGCTGACGCGCGGTATCGAGGACCGCTGCCGCCAGACCGATTACTCGGTGTTCCTGTGCAACTCCGACGACGACCCGGCGCGCCAGTCGCGTTATCTGCAGACCTTGCTCGAGCGTCGCGTCGACGGCCTGCTGCTGGCCGCGGCGGCCGGTGAGGCGGCGCCGCTGGTTGCACGGCTCGCGTCGGCACGCGTGCCCACCGTGGTCGTCGACCGGAGCATCCCGGGCCTGACCGCCGATTTGGTGCGCGTCGATCACCAGTCCGGGGCAGAGCTCGCGGTGTCGCATTTGATGTCGCTCGGGCACCGCGCGATCGCCTGCCTGTCGGGGCCGTCCGAGTTCGCGGTCAGCCGCGCCCGCGTCGCCGGCTGGCGCAAGGCGATGGCAGCGGCACAGATCGAGGTCGATGAGGGCTGGCTGCTCGAGGGCGAGTTCAGCGCCTCGGCCGGTCACGCCCTCACGCAGCGCCTGCTCGCGCGCGGCGACATCACGGCGATCTTCGCCAGCAACGACCTGCTGGCGATCGGCGCCTTGCGTGCCGCGGCCGAGCTCGGTGTGGCGGTGCCCGGCGCGCTGTCGGTGATCGGCTTCGACGGCATCGACCTCGGCGGTTATGTGCATCCGCCGCTGACCACCGTCGGCCACTCGATCCGCGCGATGGGCGAGCGGGCCGCGTCGGTGCTGATCGAGCGCATCGCCGAAGGCCCGACACGCAACCGCGAGGTGGTGATGCCGGCCGAGCTGCTGCTGCGCGAATCGACAGGCCCGCGGCGTGCTTCCTGAGCGCGCCTCTCGCCACACCATGACGACCCCACCTCTTCCGTCCCCCACGGTTGCCGTGCGCATGACCGGCATCAACAAGCGCTTCGGCAGCGTGATCGCCAATGGCGACGTGAACCTGCGCGTGCTCGCCGGCACGGTGCACGGCCTGGTCGGCGAGAACGGCGCGGGCAAGAGCACGCTGATGTCGGTGCTGTACGGCTTCTACAGCGCCGACAGCGGCAGCATCGAGGTCTTCGAGCAGCCGGCGCTGATTCGCAATGCGCACGAGGCGATCGCCCTCGGGCTGGGCATGGTGCACCAGCACTTCATGCTGGTCGACACGCTGACCGCGATCGACAACGTGATGCTCGGCGCCGAGCCGCACATGCTGCTGCGCCGCGCCGACGCGCTGGTGCGCACCCGGCTCGATGAGCTGATGGCCTCGACCGGCCTGCGCGTGAACCTCGATGCGATCGTCGGCGAGCTGTCGGTCGGCGACCGGCAGCGGCTCGAGATCCTGAAGGCGCTGTACCGCGGCGCGAAGATTCTGATCCTCGACGAACCCACCGCGGTGCTCACGCCGCAAGAGACCGAGCAGCTCTTCGACGTGCTCGCGCGGCTGCGCGCGCAGGGCACGACCATCGTGCTGATCACGCACAAGCTGAAGGAAGTGATGCGCCTGTGCGACCACGTCACCGTGATGCGCGGCGGCCGCGTCGTGCACGAGTGCCCGATCGCGCAGGCTTCGGTCGAGCGCCTCGCCGAGGCGATGGTCGGCCGCAAGGTCAACATGGGCCGGCAGGGCGATGCGGCGCGCCCGGCCGGCGAGATCGTGTTGCAGGCGCACGGGCTGGTCGCACGCGACGCGATGCAGGTCACGCGGCTGCGCGACGTGAACATCGCGCTGCGTGCCGGCGAGATCGTCGGCGTTGCCGGTGTCGCGGGCAACGGCCAGAGCGAGCTGCTGGAGCTGCTCTCGGGCCTGCGCGCGCCGCAAGAAGGGCGGCTGACCGTGGGCGGCGAGTCGTTCGACGCGAGCCGCTGGCTCGACCCGCGGCGCGCCCGCAGCCTCGGCCTGGCTCACGTGCCCGAAGACCGCCATGCACGCGCGATGGTGATGAGCTTCGCGGCCTGGGAGTCGGCGGTGCTCGGCTACGAGCACCTGCCGGTCTACAGCCGCCGCGGCTGGATGCGCCGGCGCAGCATGCGCGAGGCCACCGCTGCGATGATGGAGCGCTTCGACGTGCGCCCGCGCGATACGCGCCTGGGCAGTGCCAAGTTCTCCGGCGGCAACCAGCAAAAGCTCGTGCTCGCGCGCGAGATCGGCCAGGCCCCGCGCGTGCTGCTGGTCGGCCAGCCGACGCGCGGCGTCGACATCGGCGCGATCGAGTTCATCCACGCGCAACTGCGTGCGCTGCGCGATGCCGGCTGTGCGCTGCTGGTGGTGTCGAGCGAGCTCGACGAGATCTTCGCGCTGGCCGACCGCGTGCTGGTGATGAACGAAGGCCGCATCACCGGCGAGCTGCCGATCGCCGAATGCAACGAATCGCGGCTCGGCGTGCTGATGTGCGAAACCCGTGACACCGCCGCCGCGCCGGCACTGGAAGCCGTCGCATGAGTGCACACGCTACTCCGCTGCCGGCGTGGGCCGACGTGCTGCTGATGCCGATCATCAACCTCGCGATCGCCTTGCTCGCCGCCGCGCTGGTGGTCGCGCTGGTCGGGCAGAGCCCGCGCGAGGTGATGACGGTGCTGGTCCACGGCGCGTTCGGCACCGCGCGCGGCCTGTCGTACACGCTGTACTACGCGACCACCTTCATCTTCACCGGCCTGGCCGTTGCGGTGGCGTTTCATGGCGGCCTGTTCAACATCGGCGCCGAGGGCCAGGCCACGCTCGGCGGGCTTGGCACCGGGCTGGTGGCGATGTGGTTGTCGCAGCGCCTGCCGGCGCCGGTGCTGCTGCCGCTGATGCTGCTCGGTGGCGCGCTCTTCGGCATGGCCTGGGCCGCGGTGCCGGCCTATCTGCAGGCCTACCGCGGCAGCCACGTCGTGATCACGACGATCATGTTCAACTTTCTCGCCAGCACGCTGCTCGTGTACCTGCTCGTCAACCACCTGAAGGCGCCCGGCAGCATGTCGGTCGAGAGCATGCCTTTCGGGCCGGCGGCGCACTTGCCCGGCATGCACGAGGCGTTGGCGTGGCTGGGGGTCGAGTGGCCGTCGTCGCCGCTCAACATCAGCCTGTTCCTCGCGCTGCTCGCGGCCATCGGCGTGTATGCGTTGCTGTGGCACAGCCGCGCCGGCTACCGGCTGCGTGCGGTCGGCTCGAGCGAAGGCGCGGCGGCCTACGCCGGCATTCACCCGAAGCGCCAGGTGATCGTTGCGATGGGCCTGTCGGGCGCACTCGCCGGCATGGTCGGCATGAACGAGATCGCCGGCGTCAACGGCAAGCTGCTGCTCGACTTCGTCGGTGGGGCAGGCTTCACCGGCATCGCGGTGGCGGTGATGGGGCGCAACCACCCGGCCGGCATCGTGCTGGCCAGCTTGCTGTTCGGCGCGCTGTTCCAGGGCGGCGCCGAGGTCAGCTTTGAGGTCAGCGGCTTCAGCCGCGACATGGTCGTGATGCTGCAAGGCTTCATCGTGCTGTTCTCGGGCGCGATGGCCTACGTGATCTCGCCCTGGGTCGCCGCGGTCTTTCAATGGGTGGCAGGCCGCGTGCGGCGAAGCGCACCGGCCGACGCGCTCACCGCCTCGGGAGCCTCGCATGGATGAGGCCCTGATCGGCGCGCTGATCGCTTCGACCCTGCGCGTGGCCACGCCGTTGATCCTGTGCGCGCTGGCCGGGCTGCTGGCCGAGCGCTCGGGCGTGATCGATATCGGGCTCGAGGGCAAGATGCTGTTCGCTGCGTTCGCGGCTGCTGCGGGCGGTGCGGTGTTCGGGTCGACCACGCTCGCGCTGCTGCTCGCGATGGCCGTGGCCGTGGCCTTGTCGTGGCTGCACGGCTTCGCGTGTGTGAGCCACCGCGGCGATCAAGTGGTCTCGGGCATGGCCATCGACATCATGGCGGCCGGGCTGACGGCGGTGCTGGGCATCGCCTGGTTCCACCAGGGCGGGCAGACGCCGCCGGTGACGAGCGCGGTGCGTCTGCAGGCGCTGTGGCCCGGCGCGGCGGACGCGCTGCACGGCGTACCGAGCGTGGGCGCCTTCCTCGGCCCGGTTGTCGGCGAGGGCCTGCTGAGCCACAACATCCTCGTCTACGCCGCGCTGCTGCTGGTCGCGGCGGTCTGGTGGCTGCTCTACCGCACCCGCTTCGGCCTGCGCCTGCGCGCGGTCGGCGAGAACCCGCATATGGTCGACGCCGCGGGCGTGTCGGTGACGCGCCTGCGCTACGCCGCGCTGACGTTGAACGGCCTGCTGTGCGGCCTCGCGGGAGGCTACCTGGTGCTGGCGCAGAATGCCTCGTTCGCGCCGAACATGACCGCGGGCCGCGGCTTCATGGCCTTGGCCGCGATGATCTTCGGCAACTGGCGGCCGGTGCCTGCGCTGTGGGCGTGCCTGCTGTTCGGCTTTCTGGATGCCGCCGCGATCCGGCTGCAGGGCGTGCACCTGCCGGGCATCGGCGAAGTGCCGGTGCAGGCCGTGCAAGCACTGCCGTACCTGCTCACTGTGATCCTGCTGGCCGGGTTCATCGGCAAGTCCGTGGCGCCGCAGGCGCTCGGGCGGCCCTATCTGAAGGAACGTTGATCCACCATGCCCGATCTTGATCTGACCGAGCAGCAGCAGGCCGACCTGCTGACGGCCGCGCGCGCCGCGCAAACGCGGGCCTACGCGCCGTACTCGCACTTCCTCGTCGGCGCCGCGGTGCTCGATGAATTGGGCCGCGTCCATGCCGGCTGCAATGTCGAGAACGCCGCGTACCCGCAAGGCGTGTGCGCCGAAGCCGGCGCCTTGAGCGCGATGGTGCTGGCCGGCGGCACGCGCGTGCGCGCCGCGGTCGTGGTCGGCGATGGCGCGGCACCGGTGACGCCCTGCGGCGGCTGCCGCCAGAAGCTGCGCGAATTCGCCGCTCCCGACACGCCCATCCTGGTGGCCGACCGCGAGCGTTTGCGCGCCCGATTCACACTCGCGCAGTTGCTGCCCGACAGCTTCGGCCCCGATCACCTCACGCCATGACGACGACGATCTCGACTGCCGTTCAACAAGTGCGTGCGCGCGCGCCGCAGGCGCAGCCGCGCATTGCCGTGATCCTCGGCTCCGGCTGGGGCGGCCTCACCGAGCGCATCAGCGATGCGGTGCGCATTCCGTACGCCGAGCTCGACGGCTTTCCGCAGGCCACCGTGCTCGGGCACTCGGGCGAGTTATGGCTCGGCCGCATCGGCGCGCACGAGGTCGCGGTGATGAGTGGCCGCAAGCACGCCTACGAGAGCGGCGACGTGACCGGCATGAAGCTGCCGCTGCTGACCCTGCAGGCCTTGGGTTGCGAGGTGCTGGTGCAGACCAATGCCGCGGGCAGCCTGCGCCCCGAGATGGCGCCGGGCAGCCTGATGGCGATCAACGACCACATCAACGTGTCGCAGCGTTCCCCGCTCGTCGGCGAAGGCGGCTCCGAGCGCTTCGTCAGCATGATGAACGCCTATGACCCGAGCTTGCGGGCGATCGCGCAAACGATTGCCGCCCGACGCGGCGTCACGCTGCACGAGGGCGTCTACGTGTGGTTCCTCGGGCCGCAGTTCGAGACGCCGGCCGAGATCCGCATGTTCCAGCGCATGGGCGCCGATGCGGTCGGCATGAGCACCGTGCCCGAGACCATCCTGGCGCGCCATGCCGGCATGCGCGTGCTGGCTTTCTCGCTGCTCACCAACATGGCGGCCGGCCTGTCGGACGAGTCGCTCAGCCACGCGCACACGCTGTCGCAGGCGCAGGCGCTGGGCAGCGAGGCGAGCGATCTGCTGGCGGATGTCATCGCCGCGATCGAACTCTGAACCGACCGAAAGTGACGCATGACTGACGCATCACCCGACCTGCATGCGACCGCGCGGCTCGCGCTCGCGTGCCTGGACCTGACCAGCCTGAACGACGCCGACACCGAGGCCGACGTGGCCAAGCTCTGCGAGCGCGCCCAGGGCCCGCACGGTCCGGTCGCCGCCGTGTGCGTCTGGCCTCGCTTCGCCGCCTTCGCGCGGCGCGACTTGCCCGCGAACATCGGCGTCGCGGCCGTCGCCAACTTCCCCGATGGCAGCGCCGACATCGAGCGCGCGTTGCGCGACACCGGCGAGATCGTGCAGAGCGGCGCGCAAGAGGTCGACGTGGTGTTGCCGTACGCGCGCCTGCAGCAGGGCGACGAGCACGCCGTGTCGCAGTTGCTGAGCGCGGTGCGCCGAGCCTGCCCCGGCCTCACGCTCAAGGTGATCCTCGAGACCGGCATGCTGGCTGACGATGCGCTGATCGTGCGCGCATCGCAGCTGAGCCTCGCGGCCGGCGCCGACTTCCTGAAGACCAGCACCGGCAAGACCGCGGTGAGCGCGACACCGCAGGCCGCGACGCTGATGCTGCGCTGCATTGCCGACGACGCGCAGGCCGCGGGCCGGGTCGGCTTCAAGCCCTCGGGTGGCATTCGCACGGTCGCCGATGCGGCGGTCTACATCGCATTGTGCGAACAAGCGTTGGGCCCGCAGGCCGTGCAGCCGAGGCGCTTTCGCTTCGGCGCCAGCGGGCTGCTGAACGACATCGAAGCGCTGCTGAGCGGCCGGTCTGCGCCACCGAAGCCCGCGCCCGGCACCTACTGACACACGCCCATGCTCGCGCAGGAAATCATCCGCTGCAAACGCGACGGCCACGCGCTCGACCGCGCGCAGATCGACGCGTTCGTGCGCGGCCTGGTCGACGCGTCGTGGAGCGAAGCCCAGGCCGCGGCGATGGCGATGGCGCTGTTCCTGAAGGGCATGAATGAGGCCGAGACCGTCGCGCTGACGCATGCGATGACGCGCTCCGGCGAGGTGCTCGACTGGGCCGCTGCCGCGTTGCCCGGACCGGTGCTCGACAAGCACTCGACCGGCGGCGTCGGCGACAAGGTGAGCCTGATGCTCGCGCCCATCGTCGCGGCCTGCGGCGGCTTCGTGCCGATGATCTCCGGCCGCGGGCTCGGCCACACCGGCGGCACGCTCGACAAGTTCGACAGCATCCCGGGCTACCAGACCGCACCGCCCATCGCGCGATTGCGCGAGGCCTTGCGCGGGGCCGGCTGCGCGATCGTCGGCCAGACCGCCGAGGTCGCGCCGGCCGATCGGCGGCTCTATGCGATCCGCGATGTGACGGGTACGGTCGAGTCGATCCCGCTGATCACCGCGAGCATCCTGTCGAAGAAACTCGCCGCCGGTCTGCAAGGCCTGGTGATGGATGTGAAGACCGGCAACGGTGCCTTCGCCGCCGAGCGGCCGATGGCGCAGGCGCTCGCGCAGTCGCTGGTGCAAGTGGCCGAGGGCGCCGGCTTGCCGACGCGCGCCTGGATCACCGACATGAACCAGGTGCTGGGCACGAGCTGTGGCAACGCGGTCGAGGTGCATGAAGCATTGGACTTCTTGCAAGGCCGCGCGCGCGAACCGCGTTTGCTCGACGTGACGCGCATGCTGAGTGCCGAGCTGTTGATGATCGGCGGGCTCGCGCATGAACTCGACGAGGCGATGCAGCGTGTCGATGCGGTGCTGGCCGATGGCCGCGCGCTCGAGCGCTTCGCGCGCATGGTGGCCGCGCTGGGCGGGCCGATCGATTTCGTCGAGCGCACCGATGCGTACCTGCCGATCGCGCCGGTGCGGCGCCCCATGCTCGCAACACACAGCGGCTATGTGCGCAGCATGGCGACGCGCGAGATCGGCCTGCTGGTGGTCGAGCTCGGCGGCGGGAGGCGTCAGGCGAGCGATGCGGTGGATCACCGCGTCGGCCTGGGCGACGTGACCGCGCTGGGTCGGCGCGTCGAGGTCGGCGAGCCGCTCGCCGTCGTGCACGCGGCCGACGAGGCGAGTGCGGCGGCGGCCTGCGCGCGGCTCGCGGGACTGATCGAGATCGGCGAGGCCGCGCCATCGGCCGCGCCGGTGCTGATCAGCCGTGTGACGAGCGCGCCATCATGAGCCGCGCCGTCGTCGTCATCCTCGATTCGTTCGGCCTCGGCGCGACGCCCGATGCGCCGCGCTTCGGCGACGTCGGCGCCGACACGCTGGGCCACATCGCGCAGTGGTGTGCCACGAATGGCCGGCCGCTGCGGCTGCCGCACTTGTCGCGGCTCGGCCTGCCGCAAGCGGCGTTCGCCGCGAGCGGTCGCTGGCCGATCGGGCTCGAGCGCGTCGATGCGCCGCACGGCGCGTTCGGCGCGGCCCGCGAGGTCAGCCTGGGCAAGGACACGCCCAGCGGCCACTGGGAATTGATGGGCTGCCCGGTGGCCTTCGACTGGGGTTACTTCGCCAAGTCGGATGACCCGGCCGTGCCGGTGTTCCCACCCGCGCTGATGCAGCGCTGGTACGCGGCCTGCGGGTTGCAAGGCAGCCTCGGCAACGGCCACGCGAGCGGCACCGAGATCCTGGACCGGCTGGGCGACGAGCACGTGCGCACCGGCTGGCCGATCTGCTACACGAGCAGCGACAGCGTGTTCCAGGTCGCTGCCCACGAAGAATTGTTTGGCCTTGCGCGCCTGTACGACATCTGCGAGGAGGCCAAAAGCCTCTTCGACGAGATCAACATTGCCCGCGTGATCGCGCGGCCCTTTGTTGGCGCGCAAGGCCAGTACCGACGTACCGCGAACCGTCACGACTACACCACGCCGCCGCCGCTGCCGACGCTGCTCGATGCGCTCGTGAGCGCGGGCCGCGAGGTGCATGGCGTCGGCAAGATCCGCGACATCTTCGCGAACCGCGGCATCACCCACCACCGCAGCGGCGATGGCAACGCGGCCCTGTGCGAGAAAACGCTCGCGGCGCTGGACGCGTGCGCAGACGGCGGGCTGGTGTTCGCGAACCTCGTCGACTTCGACATGCTCTACGGCCACCGCCGCGACGTGGCGGGCTACGCCGACGCGCTCGAAGCCTTCGATGCGTTCTTGCCCACGCTCATCGCGCACCTGCGCCCCGGAGACCTGCTCGCGCTGAGCGCCGACCACGGCTGCGACCCCACCTGGCCCGGCAGCGACCACACGCGCGAGCACGTGCCGCTGCTGTTCGCCGGGCCGGCCAGCCCGGCGGAGCTGGACCTCGGCGTGCGCGACAGTTTCGCGGACCTCGGCCAGACGCTGGCCGCGCACCTCGATCTGCCGCGGCTGTCGCACGGCCGTGCCTGCTGGTGACGTGATGGGTGTCGCGCGGGTCGGTGTCATGAAGCGGGTGCTGGTCACGGGGTCATCGGGTCGAATCGGGCGGGCCATCTGCGAGTGCTTGAGCGCGGAGCACGAGGTCGTGGGGCTGGACCGCTTGCCCTCGGCCACGACGAATCTGGTGGGCGACATCACCGATCCCGACCTGCTGATGCGCGCACTGCGTGGTGTCGATGCGGTCGTGCATGTCGCTGCGCTTCACGCGCCGCATGTCGGCACGGTGGCCGATGCCGAGTTCGAGCGCGTGAATGTGCAAGCCACGCGGCGCCTGGCCGTACTGGCGGCGGAAGCGGGCATCAGGCAGTTCGTCTTCACCAGCACGACGGCGCTTTATGGCGCGGCGTCCCGGCCGGACCAAGCCGCGGCGGCGTGGATCGACGAAGCGCTCGACCCGCGGCCACAGACGGTCTATCACCGCAGCAAGCTCGCGGCCGAAGCGCTGCTGCAAGCGCTGGCGGAGCAGGGTGCGCTCGCCGTCACGATGCTGCGGATGTCGCGCTGTTTCCCCGAGCCGGCGCCGCTGATGGCGAGCTACCGATTGCACCGCGGCGTCGATGCCCGCGATGTCGCACGCGCGCATGCGCTGGCTTTGCAAATGCCACGCCCCGGGTTTCGGCGCTTCGTGGTGTCGGCCGCCACGCCGTTCAAGCCGGAGGACGTCCACGAGCTCATGCGCGATGCGCCGTCGGTGCTCGAGCGCCGCGCGCCCGCGTTGGTCGAGGCTTTCGCGCGCCGCGGCTGGCGCCTGCCCGCGACGATCGATCGGGTCGTGTCACCGGCGCTGGCGATGAACGATCTCCGCTGGCAACCGCGGCATGGGTTCGACGACGTCCTGACGATGCTGGACCAGCACTCGCCCGAGGTGCTGCCGCCGCGTCACGCTGATCGGCGACCCCACTGATGCGACGCGCGGCATTCCTTTTCTTCTACCGCTTTCAATCCACACCATGAAGATCCTGTTCGACACCGACCCGGGCATCGACGATGCGATGGCCTTGCTGATGCTGGCGCGCGACCCGCGTGCCGAGCTGCTGGGCATCACCACGGTGTTCGGCAACGCACCGATCGATCTGACCACCGCCAACGCGCTCGCGCTGTGCGAGCGTTTCGGCATCGACGTGCCGGTGGCGCGCGGCGCGGCCCAAGCGCTGGAGCGGCCGCTGCGCGGCTTCCCCGAGCTGATCCATGGCGTCGACGGCATGGGCAACATCGGGCTGCAGCCGGCGCGTGTCCGGCAGGCCGAGTCGCTGGCGGCGGCGCAGTTCATCAGCCAGCTCGCGCGCCGCCATTCGGGCGAGCTGACGCTGGTCGCGGTGGGCCCGCTGACCAACCTCGCGCTGGCCTTGCAACACGATCCGCAGCTGGTCGAGCATATGCGCCGCGTGGTCGTGATGGCGGGTGCGTTCGGCACGCACGGACATGGCGGCAATGTGTCGCCGGTGGCCGAGGCCAACGTTGCGAGCGACCCGCACGCGGCCGATCTGGTGTTCGCGGCGCGCTGGCCCGTCACCATCGTCGGCCTCGACGTGACGCACCAGGTGTTGATGAGCACCGACTACCTGGCTGCGCTCGGGCGCGACGGTGCCGAAGAGGGCGGGTTCATCTGGGAGATCACGCGCTGCTACGAGAGCTTCTACAACACGCGTACCGGCGGCGGCATCTACTCGCACGATGCGAGTGCCGTGGCCTGCGCGCTCGACGCCAGCCCGTTCGAACTGCGGCCCGGGCCGGTGCGCGTGGTGACCGACGGCATCGCGGTGGGCCAGACGATTCAGGTGCGCCCGGGCCAGAAGTTCCCGGCCACCGACTGGGACGGCATCCCGGCGCAGTCGGTCTGCGTGGCTGTCGACGCACCGCGGCTGCTGGCCGAGTTCCGCGCCTGTTTCGTGCGCTGAGGCGACGTGCATCGACGTGGTCACGCGAAGGCCTACATGCACCAAAGAGGCGGGCGACGCACCACGTCGAGAGCGTGGTCTGCCGACCGCAGTGCATTCGTTCAGCCGCACGTGGGGCCGGCGTGACTTGTGCCGTCATCGTGGCGTAACGAAACGTTGGCAAGCTCCTTGCTCAGTGTTGCTGAGCGCAATTCCAGGTAAAGCAAGGCGTCGTTGAGTCGCCACCCGTCGAGCAATTTTGACGACGATGCGCAAACGTTTGCGGATTCGTTTCCTTCGCCCTGATTCCGACCGACAAGTTTTCGATCCATCTCCAAGCAGACCCACAGAAAGGACAAACCTTCTCATGCGCACATTCACACTCAATGCCATGGCCCTGGCCATGCTCGCATTGCTTGGCACCGCCCACGCCCAGTCGACCACCGAGCTCAACAAGGTCACCGTCACCGGCGAAGGCGACAAGCTCGGTGCCGGTCTGCTGATGGATGAAGACGCACCGAAGTCACGCAGCTCGGTGACGAAGGCACAGTTGGAGAAGACCCGCTCCAGCGGCAATCCGTTCCAGGCGCTGTCGTTGCTGCCAGGTGTCAACAGCTCCAGCTATGACGCGACCGGCCTGTTCGGCGGCAACCTGCGCGTGCGCGGCTTCAACAGCGACCAGATGGGCTTCACTGTCAATGGCGCACCGGTCAACGACTCGGGCAACTTCGCGGTTTTCCCGCAAGAGTATGTCGATCAAGAGAACCTGTGCTCGCTCTACGTCACGCAAGGCGCGGCCGATACCGATGCGCCGCACGTCGGCGCCTCGGGCGGCAACGTTGGCATCTGGTCTTGTGCGCCTGAAGACGTCCAACGCACGCGCATCGCGTTGTCGGGCGGCCAACTCGGTTACTTCCGCACGTTCGCGCGCGTCGACACGGGCAAGGTCGGCGCCTTCAAGGCCTTCCTGTCGGCCTCGATGTCCAAGGCCGACAAGTGGAAGGGACCGGGCCGGGCCGACCGTAAGCACCTCGACTTCGGTGCCGAATACGACCTGGGCACCGGCAACAAGCTCAGCGCGAGCGTGCTTTACAACCGCGGCGTCAACAACAACTTCGCGACGTTCAACCAGACCCAGTGGGCGGCCAACGGCTACTACGCTGACTTCACAGGCACCGTGCCACAGCACAAGACGCCGGGCGCCGGCGCGCAGGTCGATACCAACCCCAACCCGCAGTACTACGGCTACGCACTGAACCCGTTCGAAAACTACCTGATGACCGCGAAGGCGAACTTCGCGCTGACCGATCGCCTGCGTCTCGAGGTCCTGCCCTATCTGTGGCACGGCTACGGCACGGGCGGGGTGCAGCAGACGACATTGACAGAGTCGACTTCCGGAACCTCCGTCCACGGCGGCATCGGCGACATCAACGGCGATGGCGACCGCGTCGACACGGTGCTCGTCTACCGCGGTAGTCTGACCAACACCTACCGCCCCGGCGTCACGACCACGCTGACCTACGTGCTGGACAACCAGAAGTTCAGCGGCGGTGTGTGGTACGAGCGGGCGCGTCACCGTCAGACCCAGCCGGCTGTTCGCGTTGGCAATGACGGCAGCGTCGCCGACATCTGGCTCGGCGGCAACCTGATCACGTATGGCGACGGGTCCACCTACCAGGGGCGCGACTGGAGCACGATCTCCACCGGCGAAAGCGTGTTCGTCCAGGACACGATCGACATGTTCGACAACAAGCTGCAGGTCACGCCTGCCTTCAGCTACCGCCGCCTCAAGCGCGAGTTCTCGAACTACGCCAACTCCGGCGCCAACGCCGGTGCGAGCTACGACGTCGATCAGAGCTATGGCAAAGGACTGCCGAGCCTTGCACTCAGCTACCAGGCCACCGATCGACTGCAGGCCTTCACCAGCGTGGCGAAGAACTTCCGCACGCCGAGCAACTTCGAGTACGGCAACGTGGGCAAGGGCATCACCATCGTGAACGGCGTGGGGACCGTCGGAAGCCTGCAGGCGCTGACGATCCAGCCCGAGCAATCCGTCAACTTCGACCTGGGCGCGCGCTACAAGGGCGACATGTTCCGCGGCTCTGTCACCGGCTTCTATAACAAGTTCAAGGACCGCATCGCATCGAGCTTTGACCCGATCGAAGGCATCAGCCGCGACATCAACGTCGGCAGCTCGACCACCAAGGGCCTGGAAATCGAAGCCGGCACGATCCCATGGAAGGGCTTCAGCGGCTACGCCTCGCTGACGTATACCAAGAGCACGATCGACGAGAGCGTGATTTCGCGTCTTATCGTCCCGTCGACCGGCGCGTCCTGCACGACGCCGTCTGCGACCTGCGTGGCCACACCGTACCCGACGGCCGGCATGATCTTCCCGGACACGCCGAAGGGCATGGCGGGCTTGTCGGTGCAGTACGCCGAAGGCCCGTACCTGTTGAACATCGGGGCCAAGTACACGAGTGGTCGTTTCCTGACGCTGACGAACGACACGTCGATCCCGGGCTACACGCTGTTCGACCTGAACGCCGCGTGGAAGCTGCCCAACCCGAGCGGCAACGGCTTCAAGAACCCGATCATCCGCCTCAACGTCACCAACCTGTTCAACCGCCAGTACTTCATCGCAAATGCAGGGAGCGGCTCGAACGTCACCGTCGTCAACGGCGGCGCTGCGGGTGCGCCGTTCTACTATGCTGGCGCTCCGCGCTTCACCAGCCTGACCTTCCAAGTCGACTATTGAACCCGCGCTGATCCCAGCCGGCGCAAACGCCCTTCGGGGTGTTTGCGCCGATTTCCTTTTCTCGTTCGCCGACATGAACATGAAGATGCCCTGCCTGACGACAATCCCGCGCGCTTCTTTGCGCCTGCTCTTCACCGCCATGCTGGGCCTCTGCGGCCTCGCTCACGCCGCCGACCCCGTCGGGCTGCGCCTGATCGGCATCAACGACTTCCACGGCAACCTCGAGTCCACCGGCCTGAGCCTGACGCTGGCCGATCCGCAGGCGGGCGACAAGTCGGTGCGCGTGCCGGTCGGCGGCGCCGCGGCGCTTGCCGGGCTGGTCAAGGCCTTGCGTGCCGATGCGCCGAACAGCTTGATGCTGTCGGGCGGCGACCTGATCGGCGCGGCGCCGCTGGTCTCGACGCTGTTCAAGCACGAGTCGACGATCGAGGTGATGAACGCGATCGGGCTGGATGTCTCCACCGTCGGCAACCACGAGTTCGATGCCGGTGCCACCGAGCTCAAGCGCATCGCCCAGGGCGGCTGTGCAGCGAACAAGCCGGACGACGCGGTGAGCTCGTGCGCCCTCGACCGCTACCGCGGTGCGCGCTTCCGGTATCTCTCGGCCAACGTGATCGACCGGCCGGGGCACACGCTGTTCGCGCCTTCGATCATCAAGCGCGTGCACGGCATCCCCGTCGGCGTCATCGGCGCGGTCACGAAGACGACGCCCAGTATCGTGATCCCGTCCGGCGTCGCGGGTTTGCGTTTCGTCGACGAAGCCGATGCGATCAACCGCGCCGCGCGGCACCTGAAGGCGCAAGGCGTGCGGGCCATCGTCCTGGTGATTCACGAGGGCGGCGAACTCGGCCCGCCGCAGCATCGCGGCGACTGGAACGACGCGAGCTGCACCGACGCGCATGGCCCGATCTTCGACATCGCCAAGCGCCTGTCTTCGGACGTGAGCGTGATCTTCTCGGCCCACACGCACCAGGGCTACCGCTGCGTCGTCGACGGCCGCGTGATCATCCAGGGCACGTCATACGGGCGCGGCGTCTCGGTGGTCGATGTCGCGCTCGATCCGAAGACGCGCCGGTTCATCCCGTCGCTGACGCGCAGCATCAACCTGCCGGTCGTCAACGATCAGACCGACCCGGCGCTGCGCGAGCGTTTCGCCGCGTCGCTGCCGGCGCCGTACGCCGAGATCCTGCGCAGCGCGCGGCCCGACGCCGCGATCGCCGAGCGAGTCGCGAAGTACGCCGCGGTGGTCGCGCCCAAGGCGAACCGGCCGGTCGGGCTGATCAGCGCGAGCTTCCCGCGCGGCGGCCTGGTCGACAGCGCGGCCGGCCGGCTCGTCGCCGATGCGCAGCTCGCGGCCACCCATGCGCCCGAAGTCGGCGGCGCGCAGATCGCCTTCATGAACGCCGGCGGCATCCGCAGCGATCTGGACTGCAAGGGCACGCCGCCGTGCACCGTCACCTTCGGGCAGGTGTTCACGATGCAGCCCTTCGGCAACAGCCTGGTCGTGATGAGCCTGAGCGGCGTGCAGCTCAAGGCGCTGCTCGAATCGCAGCAGAAACCGAACGCGCTGGAGCAGACCGTGCTGCAGCCGTCTGAGGGTTTCACCTATACCTGGCAGGCCGACGCCGCGGCCGGTGAGCGCGTCAGCGACATGCGGCTGAATGGCGAGCCGGTCGTGCCCGAGCGCGCGTATCGCGTCACCGTGAACAGCTTTCTTTCCGAAGGCGGCGACGGGTTCGCGGTACTGGCCCGCGGCACCGAGCGCCGTGGCGGGGCGCAAGACCTCGACGCCTTGCTCGCCTACCTGCAAGCCGCGGCCGAGCGGTCGCCGACACTGCAGCCGCGCATCACCCGTCTGCCGTAGCGGCGCGCTGCGGCGCGGCGTGACATGGGCGAAAGTCAGGAACACAATCGCCGCTTCGAAGCTGCTACTCTCTCCATTCGACGTTTCGGGTGGAACTCAAAGGTGGTGACAGTGGACGGGCCCGAGCCCCCATCGGATTCAGGACTGGATGCAGTCTGCGGTACGGTCTTGTGCATCGAAGACCACCCGCTCAACATGGCCTGGATCGAAGAGCTGCTGAAGCACTTCGCCGGCATCCGCATGCTCAAGGCGACGAACGGCCGCGACGGCGTGCAAGTCGCGCTCGCCGAGAAGCCCGACCTGATCCTGCTCGACATGAACTTGCCCGACATCGGCGGCCTCGAGGTCGTGCGTCTGTTGTGCGAAGAGATCTCGGTGCGGCGCATCGCGGTCATCTTGGTCACGGCCGACTCGTTCTCGATCGAGGTGGTCAAGGCGATGAGCCTGGGCGCGCGCGACTACTGGGTCAAGCCGCTGACGATAGACAAGCTGCGCAAAGACTTGCCGCGTGCGCTCGCGCGGGCCCAGGCCGACCGCGCACGCGGCATGGCCGGCTAAGGCGTCGATAAGCTCGACAGCGCGTCGATCACGTCGCGCGTCAGCCGGGCCACCTCATCCATGTCGTCGCGCGCGGTCCACGCCGGGCCGAATCGCGCGACCACGAGTTGCTGCGATGGAACGATCACGACGTACTGCCCGTAGCTGCCGCGCGCGATGAACGCGTCCGCCGGTATGCCGGCAGCGATGCGGTAGCTTGCGCCGTAACCCTCGCTGCGATTGGTCCAGAAGCCGGCGCCGTAGCCGATGTACTCGGCCCCCGGCGTCTGCCGCGCCGACCACTCGACCCAACCCGCCGGTAGCAGGCGCTCGCTGCCGACCACGCCGTCGTGCAGGTACAGCAAACCCAGTCGAGCCCAGTCGCGCGCCGGTGCCCACATGTGGCTGGAGCCGATCGGCGTGCCGGCCGCGTCGAACTCGAGCGTCGCGTGCTGCATGCCGAGCTTGTCGAACAGCTCCCGGTGCACGAACGCATACGCGCTGGCCGCATCGCCGCCGGCCAGGTCGCGCACGATGCGCGACAGCAGCAGCGTGTTCGGATCGGTGTAGTTCCAATGCGTGCCCGGCGCATGGGACAGCGGCGCGCGTGCGGCAAACGCGGCCATGTCGTGCTCGACGAACAGCATCCGCGCGGCCGGGTCGAACGGGCTCACGTCGTGGAGCGTCTGGCCGGCATCGAGGCCGCTCGTCATGCGCAGCAGCTGCTCCGGCGTGATCGCGTGGTGCGGGTCTTTCGGGTCGGCCCAGGCCGCGATTGGTGCCGGCGCGGCCATGTCGAGCTTGCCTTGTTGGACGAGGATGCCGAGCAGCGCATTGGTCATCGATTTGGTCGCCGACCAGCCGGGCAGTGGCGTGTCGACGCCGATGCCCGGCGCATAGCGCTCCGCGACGATGCGGTCGCGGTGCACGACGACGATCGCCTTCGTGTGGCGCCTCGGGCCTTGCAGCGCTTCTTCAAAGGCGTGGTCCAGCGCCCGGCCCAGCGCCGGGTCGGCGGGTTGAACGGGCTCGGGCCCGGCAATCGGGGCGAGCAGCGCGGGCGCTGCCGTGCTGGGGGTGACCGGCGGCGCGACCACGGCGCTCGGCGGCAGGTCCGTCGCATTGACGCAGCCGAATGGCGGCCGATGCACTGCGCGGCTCTCGGCCAGGCCGGCGACGGTGGCGCGCACCTCGGCGTGTTCGCGGTCGACCTGGTAGCGCATCAGGAACTCGAACGACCCGGCCACCGGTGCGATGGACTCGCGGTAATAGCGCTCGGGATCCTGGCCCGCGACGAAGACGGCCGAGCAGAGCTGGTGGCTGACGTAGCCGGTCGAGACCGACGCGGCGCGGCCGACCGACAGGTGGCCGCAGGCGGTGAGCAGGGGCAGCGCGCCGATCAAGGCGGCGGCGACGAGGGCGGGACGTTTCATGGTGGTCTGCGGGAGTGATGCGACCAGCCCACTGTGCGGCCCGTGCCGGCCGCGGTCTCGCCGAGTTTGGAATTCGGCTAGGCCGTTTCGGTTTCGGCGAGCGTGCCGTGTGCCTCGAGCGGCGACGCAACCGACCCGCGCCGGTACTCGGTCGGCGTCACGCCGGTCGCGGCCTTGAACGCGCGGTTGAAGGGCCCCAGCGACTGGAAGCCGGCATCCATCGCGATCGTCAGCACCGGCGCCGCGGCGAGCGCTGCGTCGCCCAGCGCGCGCTTGGCGTCCTCGATGCGGTACGCGTTCAGGAAGGCGTTGAAGTTGCGGTGCCCCAGCGCCTGGTTGATGAGCTTGCGCAAGCGGTGCTCGGGCAGGCCCATGCGCGTGGCCAGCGCGGCAATCGTCAGGCTGGGTTCGCGGTAGACGCGTTCGCCCGACATCAGGCGGTTCAGCGTTGCCAGCTGGCGCGCATCCGGCGTTGGCGGCGCGACGGTCGCCACCGGTGCGGGTTCGGGCGCAAGCGGCGCGAACAACTCGTCGGCGCGAAGCTGCAGCAGTCGCGAGGCGATGAACAGCGTCAGCGCGGCGGTGCCGGCCGCGTTCAGCGGGCTCTCGACGACGGCGCGCAAGTCCATGCCGGCGACCAGTGCGGCGAGCAGTTGCGCGACCGTGTAGACCGCGGTCGTCGCGACGATGAGCGTGCGCAACCGGCGCCGGCCTTCGACCAGGTCTTCGCGCCAGGAGGCGAGCGACTGCGCGATCGCCAGCAATGCCCACGCGACCGGCATCAAGCCCATGAACAGGCCCATTGCGGATGCCGCCGTCAGGTGCTGCGGGCCGAGGACCAGACAGTTCAGCGCGCCGGCCGCGGCGAGCCCGACCCACACCGCGAGCTGCCATGGGCGCGGCCTGAAGTCGTCGTCGAACAGCGCGCGCGTGAACAGCCAGAACACGAACATGCTGCCGGCCGCGATCGCGGTGATGGCCGCGCGCCAGACGTCCGGCGTCTCGGCGAAGCCGGGCATCGCGGCCAGCGTGGCCGCGGCGACGCCGACCGCGAACGCCGCACCCAGCCGCGCCGCCACCGCGCCGCGCGCGTTGCGCCACAGCGCCAGCGCGATCAGCAGCAGCACGCCGGCCGTGGCGCCGCGCAGCAGCAGGTTCAAACTCGGCCCGGCGTCGAAGTGCATGATGGCAACGTGATCTGGCGCAAGGGAAGCGCACTTTGATGGCCCAAAATTGTAGAGTTGTCCGCGAGTAAGGCCTTCGTAAGAGGATGGCAATATGGTTGCCGCCAAAGATCGACAGTGCACAGGAGACTTCTGAATGAGCGCATCCGAGACCCCCGTCTACACCCCGCCCGCCGCCGCCGTGAAGGGCGCGTTCGTTTCAGGCATGGACGCCTACCACCGGCTCGTCGCCGAGGCCGACGCCGACCACGAGGCCTTCTGGGCCGCCAGAGCGCGCGAGCTGCTGACCTGGAAGACGCCGTTCAGCAAGGTGCTCGACGCGAGCGACGCGCCGTTCTTCAAGTGGTTCGAAGACGGCACGCTGAACGCCTCGTACAACTGCCTGGATCGGCAGGTCGAGGCCGGGCTGGGCGACAAGGTCGCGATCATCTTCGAGGCCGACGACGGCAAGGTCACGAAGGTCACGTACAGCCAGCTGCTCGCACGCACCTGCCAGCTCGCGAACGCGCTGAAGAAGCGCGGCGTGAAAAAGGGTGACCGCGTCGCGATCTACATCGGCATGTCGATCGAAGGCGTGGTCGCGATGCAGGCCTGCGCGCGCATCGGCGCGACCCACACGGTGATCTTCGGCGGCTTCTCGGCGCAGTCGCTGCGCGACCGCATCGCCGACACCGGCGCGGTGCTCGTGATCACCGCCGACGAGCAATTGCGCGGCGGCAAGCAGCTGCCGCTGAAGGCGATCGTCGACGAGGCGCTCGCGCTCGACGGCTGCGAGTCGGTGAAGGACGTGATCGTGTACCAGCGCACAGGCGGCAAGATCGCCTGGAACGCCGCCCGCGATCGCTGGCTGCACGACGAGATGAACGCGCAGCCCACGACCTGCACGCCCGAGTGGGTCAGCGCCGAGCATCCGCTGTTCCTGCTCTACACCTCGGGCTCGACCGGCAAGCCCAAGGGCGTGCAGCACTCGACCGGCGGCTATCTGCTGCATGCGGCGCTGACGACCAAGTGGACCTTCGACCTGAAGCCCGACGATGTCTTCTGGTGCACCGCCGACATCGGCTGGGTCACCGGCCACACCTACATCACCTACGGGCCGCTCGCGCTCGGCGGTACCGAGGTCGTGTTCGAGAGCGTGCCGACGTATCCGGACGCGGGCCGCTTCTGGAAGATGATCCAGGACCACAAGGTGACGATCTTCTACACCGCGCCGACCGCGATCCGCTCGCTGATCAAGGCCGCCGAAGGCAACGCCGCGGTGCACCCGGATCGCTACGATCTGAGCTCGCTGCGCATCCTCGGCACGGTCGGCGAGCCGATCAACCCGGCCGCGTGGGAGTGGTACCACAAGCACATCGGCGGAAGCCGCTGCCCAATCGTCGACACCTTCTGGCAGACCGAAACCGGCGGCCACATGATCACGCCGCTGCCGGGCGCGACGCCGCTGGTGCCGGGCTCGTGCACGCTGCCGTTCCCCGGCATCGCCGCGGCGGTCGTCGACGAAACCGGCAAGGACGTGCCGTGGGGCCAGGGCGGCATCCTCGTCGTGAAGAAGCCGTGGCCGAGCATGATCCGCACGATCTGGGGCGACCCGGAGCGTTTCAAGAAGAGCTACTACCCGGAAGACTTCCAGGGCAAGTACTACCTGGCCGGCGACGGCGCGATCCGCGACGCGAAGACCGGCTACTTCACGATCACCGGGCGCATCGATGACGTGCTCAACGTGAGCGGCCACCGCATGGGCACGATGGAGATCGAGTCGGCGCTGGTCTCGTGCACCGAGCTCGTCGCCGAAGCCGCCGTGGTCGGCCGGCCCGACGACACGACTGGCGAGGCGATCTGCGCCTTCGTCGTGCTCAAGCGCTCGCGCCCGACCGGCGACGAGGCGAAGGCGATCGCGAAGCAGCTGCGCGACTGGGTCGGCAAGGAGATCGGCCCGATCGCCAAGCCCAAGGACATCCGCTTCGGCGACAACCTGCCGAAGACGCGCAGCGGCAAGATCATGCGCCGCCTGCTGCGCTCGGTCGCGAAGGGCGAGGCGATCACGCAGGACACGTCGACGCTGGAAAATCCCGCAATCCTCGATCAGTTGTCGGAGAACAACTGACCTCGACGGCCGGCCGTTGCGGCTAGTGCAGGTGCAGGCCGAACATGCCGATCAGCCCGAGCAGGATCAGGTAGGCTGCGACGATGAAGTTCAGGAGCTTGGGCATGAGCAGGATCAGGACGCCGGCGACGAGCGAGATCAGGGGCGTCAGGCTGAGGTGAATGTTCAAGGGTGAGGTCCGTGGGTTGCTGAGTCGAGCGGCGGCCAACGCCGCCGGCCCGCATTGTCGACGCTGCTGACGCGTCGACGCGAGGCCTCACCGCCTGCCGGCTACTTCAGCTTGATGTCCAGGTCGCGCCCGTTCGCGGCGTACACGAACACGTAGCGCTTCGGCTCGGTCGTGTTGCGCGCCGGGCCATAGCCCGCGTAGCCGACGGCGTGGAATTGCATCCGGTATTCCTTCATCGTCACTGCGTTGTCGCCGCCAATGCGATCGAAGCGCACGAACGGCGTCGGCACCCTGGCGTTGCGATCGCCGCCCAGCGGGTAGCGGTGGGTCTCGATGCGACCGGTGCCGAGCGTCATCGGTTTCCACGGGTGCTTGTCGCCCCAGCGGTACTGGTAGTGGATGACGGTCCCGGTCGTGTTCTCGATCGAGAACGCGCCGTTGTAGTCGGGGCAGTCGGCACAGCTGATGCCGACTTCCTCGGCATCGGCGGCCATGGGCGACCAGGCCAGCAGGCTGGCGATCGACAGGGTCAGAAACAGACTGGCAGGCGTGCGCATTGACATCTCCCGTGGTGAACGCCGAATCACTTTAGTGATCGGCACCGGCAGATACAACGCGCTCGACCGTCCGAACTAGGGAGCCGCGTCCTCTCGTTTGAGGACGAAGGCCCGCGCCTCTACATCGCCTTGAACAAGTGCACGTAGGCGCGGCTCACCGGCAGCTCGCCGTTGTAGCCGCGCATGCGCACGAACAAGCGGCTCAGCTCGTCGCGCCGCGTGCCGGCGACGAAGCGCAGGTTGACCAGCGTCGAGCGATGCACCTGCCAGAACTGCTGCGCGTCGAGCTGCGTCGCGAGCTCGGCGATCGTGGTGCGGATCAGGTGCTCGCCGCTGGCCGTCTGCACGCAGGTGTACTTGTCGTCGGCGCGGAAGAACAGCACCTCGGCCACGTCGATCTGATGCGTCAGCTCGCCCTGGCTGGCGCGCACGTAGCGCAGCGGCGCCGAGGCCGCGGCCGGTGCGGGCGCGAGGCGCTGCAGCACGCTCGCCAGGCGCGCGTCGTCCGCGCTCGACGGGGCATCGAGCACGCGCCGGACGCGCTCGATGCAGCGCGCGAGGCGCTGCGCGTTGACCGGCTTGAGCACGTAGTCGATCGCCTCCTGCTCGAAGGCCTGGACCGCGTACTCGTCGTAGGCGGTGACGAACACGACGCGCGTCGCGCCTTCGATGCCCTGCGCCACCTCGAGGCCGCTCAGGCCGGGCATCTTGATGTCGAGAAAGGCCAGCTCGGGCGCGTGCGCGGCGATGGCTTCGGCGGCCTCGACGCCGTTGCGTGCGATCGGCAGCAGCGTGAGTTCAGGCCACAGCGTGGCGAGCTGGCTGCGCAGGTAGGTGGCCAGGTGCGGCTCGTCGTCGGCGATCAGGGCGGTGGTCATCGTCGTGGTCGTGGTTGTGGTGTGGTGTGGTGTGGTGTCGGCGTCAGCGGGCGGGTAGGCGAAGCGTGGCACGAACGCCATGCGGCGCATGCGCTTCGAGCCTGAGCTCACCCTGCGTGCCGTGGCTCTGCAGCAGCCGCGCGCGGATGTTGGCCAGCGCGGTGCCGGTGCCGCGCCGCGGCGAGGCCTCGGCCGCTGCCAGACCACGTCCGTCGTCGGTGACCGTGACGACGAGCACGCCGGCCTCGAGCCGCGCCGCGATCACGACCGAGCCGCCGGCCATCTGCGGCTCGAGGCCGTGTTGCACGGCATTCTCGACCAGCGGCTGCAGGCTCAGCGCGGGCAGCGAAAGCGCGCGCAGTGCGTCGGGCACGTCGATGCGGTAGTGCAGCCGATCGTCCATGCGGATCTTGATGATGTGCAGATAGGCCTCGACCAGCGCGAGCTCGGCGCCCAGCGTCTGCTCGCGCTCGCGCTGGCGCAGGCTGCTCAGCGAGGCGCGCAGGTAGTCGGTGAACGACTCCAGCATGGCCTTGGCGCGCGGCGTGTCGGTGTCCATCAGGCCGACGACGTTGGCCAGCGTGTTGAACAGGAAGTGCGGTTCCATCTGCGCCTGCAGCAGGTGCAGCTGGGCCTCGGTGGCGCGCTGCTCGGCGCGCAGCTGGCGCGCGCGGATCGCGAAGAAGCCGTAGAACAGCGCCATCACGAGCAGCATGAAGGCGGCTGCGCCCCAAGGTGTCGTCTGCAGGTGCGGTCCGCTGGCGGTCGCCGGGTCGGTGGCAAGCGTCAGCGACGCGATCGGCAACGCGATCGCGAGGCCGACGACCGGCGTGCCCCAGTGGAACAGCAGTCGCTGCCACGGCATCAGCTGCTCGTAGCGCGCGCCGAGCAGGCGATAGCCGAGCGCATACAGCCGGTTGATCGTGATGGTGATCGACAGCGAGAACGCGAGGCTCGTGCCGGCTGCGCGCAACCAGCCGTCGGCGGTGCGCCAAGACGGGTGGCTTGCACTGATCGCGAACGTCAACAGTGTGAAGCCGGTCGCGATGATCAGCGCGAATCGCAAGGTGTGCCAGGGTCGAAACCGGAACGGCGATGCGGTCAGGGTAGGTTGCGGGTCCATGGCAGGCAGTGTAAGAACGCCTCGTGGGCCTGCGGCAGTGAGGCGACGAATCGCCAGCTGCCGCGACGAATCGACAGCTCGCGGCGCGGGCCGTCCCGGTCCCTACAATCGGCGCACTTCACGAACCCGACCCTCCAAAAATGCAAGTCAGCGCCTCCGCCTTCAAAGCCTACGACATCCGCGGCGTCGTCGGCAAAGACATCGATGCCGCATTCGCCGAACACCTCGGCCGCGCCTTCGGCAGCGCGGCGGTCAAGGCCGGCGAGCGCGCGGTCGCGGTCGGGCGCGACGGGCGCGTCTCGGGCCCGTCCCTGGTGCAGGCGCTGATCAAAGGCCTGGCCTCGACCGGCCTCGACGTCGTCGACCTCGGCCCAGTGACGACGCCGATGCTGTACTACGTCGCCGCGACGCGCGGCGCGCATGGCTGCAGCAGCGGCATCCAGATCACCGGCAGCCACAACCCGAAGGACTACAACGGCTTCAAGATGGTGCTGGCCGGCAAGGCGATCTACGGCGACGAGATCCAGGACCTGCGCCGGCGCATCGAAGCCGAGGACTACGTGAAAGGCGTCGGCCGATCCGCGGCGATGGACATCCTCGCCGAGTACCGCGCCCGCATCACCGGCGACTGCAAGCTCGCGCGACCGATGAAGATCGTCGTCGACTCGGGCAACGGCATTCCCGGCGCGTCGGCGCCCGGCATCCTGCGCGCGCTCGGCTGCGACGTGACCGAGCTGTACTCCGAGGTCGATGGCGACTTCCCGAACCACCACCCCGATCCGAGCAAGCCCGAGAACCTGGCCGACCTGATCCGCACCGTGCAGCGCACCGGCGCCGAACTCGGCCTCGCGTTCGACGGCGATGGCGACCGCCTCGGCGTCGTCACCAAAGACGGCCAGATCATCTACCCGGACCGCCAGCTGATGCTGTTCGCGACCGACATCCTGCAGCGCGTCAAGGGCGGCACGATCATCTTCGACGTCAAGTGCACGCAGCGCCTGGCGCCGGTGATCCGCCGCGCCGGCGGCACGCCGATGATGTGGAAGACCGGCCACTCGCTCGTCAAGGCCAAGCTGCGCGAGACCGGCGCACCGATCGCCGGCGAGATGAGCGGCCACATCTTCTTCGCCGAGCGCTGGTACGGCTTCGACGACGCGACCTACACCGCGGCGCGGCTGCTCGAGATCCTGTCGCGCAGCAAGAACCCGAGCGCTGTGTTGAACGCGCTGCCAACGAGCTTCAGCACGCCCGAGCTGAACGTGCCCTGCGCCGAAGGCGAGCCCAAGCGCGTGGTCGCCGACCTGCTGAAGGCCGCGAACTTCCCCGGCGCGAGCGAGATCATCACGATCGACGGGCTGCGCGTCGACTACGACGATGGCTTCGGGCTGATCCGCGCATCGAACACGACGCCGGTGCTGGTGCTGCGCTTCGAAGGCCACACCGCCGCGGCGCTGAAGCGCATCGAGACCGAGTTGATGGCGGCCTTGCGTGCCGTGAAGCCCGACGCTCACGTGGCGGCAGCGGCACACTGAGTCGGTGCGAGTCCTCATCGTCAAGCTGTCGTCGCTCGGCGATGTGGTGCATGCGATGCCGGTGGTGCACGACATCGTCACCGCGAACCCCGGCGCGCAGATCGACTGGGTCGTCGAGCCCGGCTTCGCGCCGCTGGTCAAGCGCGTTGAGGGCGTCACCGAGGTCATCGAGTGTGCGCTGCGCCGCTGGAGCAAGACCTGGTGGATGGGCGCGACGCGTGCCGAGTGGCGCGGCTTTCGTGCGCGGCTGCGGCGCGAACGCTACGACGCGGTGCTCGATCTGCAAGGCCTGACCAAGTCGGCCGTGATTGCGCGCTTGGCGACGCTGACGAGCACGGGTGCCAGCTACGGCCTCGCGAACCGTACCGAGGGCGCGAGCCACGAGCCGCCGGCACGCTGGCTCGTCGACCGGGCGATCCGCATCGAGCCGCACACGCATGCGCTCGACCGCTCGCGCCAGCTGGCCGCGCAGGCGCTCGGCTACACGCTGCATGGCGCACCGGTGTTCGGCTTGCGAAGCACGAGTGCACCGATCGCGGGCCGGCCGACGCTGGTGTTCGTGCACGGCAGCTCGCGTGACGACAAGCTCTGGCCCGACGACTGCTGGATCGCACTCGGCCGGCGCGCAATCGCGCAGGGCTGGCGCATCGCGTTGCCGCATGCGGGCGCGCAAGAGCTCGCGCGTGCGCAGCGTCTGCAAGCCGCGTTCGGCGCCGACGCCGCCGAGGTCTGGCCCGCGATGAGCCTGGACGCGGTCGTCGACCGCATGGGCGCGACCCAGGGCGTGATCGGCGTCGACAGCGGGCTGAGCCACATCGCGGTCGCGCTCGACCTGCCGCATGTGCAGCTTTACAACTTCCCGACCGCATGGCGCACCGGGCCGCAGGCCGCGCATGGCCACGCGCACCAGGTGTCGGTGCAGGCGCAGCCGACGCCGACGCTGGACGACGTGTGGGCTGCGTGGCAGCGCGTGTCGCCATGACCGGCCTGGCGCGCGCGGCCTACTCGCTGCTGCTGCGGCTGCTGCAGCCGCTCTATGCGCTGCGCTTGTGGCGGCGCGGCCGCGCCGAGGCGCTGTACCGCTACGCGATCGCCGAGCGCTTCGGCGTCTACACCGGTGCTGCCAGCGCGGGCTGGATCTGGGTGCACGCGGTGTCGCTCGGCGAAACCCGCGCCGCGGCCGCGCTGATCGCGGCTCTGCGCAACGAGCGGGCCGGCATGAAGCTGCTGCTCACGCACGGCACCGCGACCGGCCGCGAAGCGGGGCTGACCCTGCTGCGCGACGGTGACATGCAGGCCTGGCTGCCATACGACACGCCCTCGGCGACGCGCCGCTTCATCGCGCACTTTCGCCCGGCGGTCGGCGTGCTGATGGAGACCGAGGTCTGGCCCAACCTGCTGCGCGCCGCGCAGCAGGGCGGCGTGCCGATGGTGCTCGCGAACGCGCGCCTGAGCGCGCGCAGCCTGCGCCGCGGGCAGCGGCTGGACGCCCTGATGCGGCCCGCTGCGCAGCGCATCGTGCTGGCGCTCGCGCAGACCGAGGCCGATGCGCAGCGGCTGCGCGAGGCGGGCGCGCTGCAGGTCGAGGTCAGCGGCAACCTGAAGTTCGACATGACGCCCGAACCCGCGCTGCTCGCGCAGGGCCGCGCGTGGCGCGCCGTGCTGGATCGCGATGTGCTGCTCGCCGCGAGCACGCGCGAAGGCGAGGAGGCGATGCTGCTCGCCGCATGGCAGAGCGCGTCCGCGCCGCGCCCACTGCTGCTGATCGTGCCGCGCCACCCGCAGCGTTTCGACGAGGTCGCGCTGATGATCCGCAGCGCCGGGCTCACGCTGGCGCGCCGCAGCAACTGGGGCGGCGCGCCCACGGCCGAGGCGCTGCGCGCCGATGTCTGGCTCGGCGATTCAATGCACGAGATGGCGCTGTACTACGCCTGCGCGCAAGTCGCACTGCTGGGCGGCAGCTTCGCGCCGCTGGGCGGACAGAACCTGATCGAGGCCGCGGCCTGCGGGTGTCCCGTCGTGACGGGGCCGCACACCTTCAACTTTGCCGAGGCGTCCGAACTCGCGGTCCAGGCCGGCGCGGCGCTGCGCGTGCCGGACATGGCGGGCGGCGTCACGACGGCACTCGAGCTGCTCGCGTCGCCGCCCCGCTGCGCGCAGGCCTCGGCGCAAGCGTTGGCGTTCGCCGCGCAACACCAGGGCGCGGCGCAACGCATGGCGCGGCGCATCGTCGGCGTCATCGCCACCCCCCCGACCTGAGGTCGCGCGCTCGACGACCGTCTGCTACGCTGCGCGGCTCACTCCCAGCAGCGACTCGATGCGCTTACGGTCACCCGTCTTGCTAGCCCGTGCGGCTTCGCGGCTGCGGTTCGACATCGGCGCGACTGATGCGCTTCGCGTCACCGACGAGCAACTGCGCGAGGTCTGGCTGCATGTGCGGCTGGGGGCGCTGGTCGCGAGCACCTTCGCGATCGTGATGGTCGCGTATTGGCAGGGTGTGCTGCCTGCGCCGCTGCTGCAAGCCTGGCTCGTTGCGAAGCTCGGTGTCGCCGCTGTGCGGCTGATCCAGGCCTATGTCTACTTCCGCGATCCGCAGGCCGGTGGCGCGCGCTGGCGCCACGCCACGCTCGCGCTGCTGGTACTCGACGGCGCGGTCTGGGGTGTCGCGGGCTGGTGGCTGGCGATGCAGTCGGCGCCGCTCGCGTCGTTCAGCTTCGCCGTGCTCGCGGCGGTCTCGTGCGTCGCGACCTTCGGCTTGCAGGTGTCGCTGATGGCGACCGCGGCCTACGTGGTGCCGATCCTCGTGCCCACCATCCTGGGCGCCGCGTGGCGCGCCGACGAGACCGGTGCGGTCGGCTGCATCAGCCTCACGATGCTGTTGCTGCTGCAGCTCGCGACCGCCTACCGCTCCGAGCTGCGCTGGAGCGAGCGCCAGTTGCTGCGCTTGCAGGCCCAGCATCTGGCGCAAGAGAAGGTCGATGCACTCGCGCTCGCGCTGCGGCAGAGCAGTTTGAAGTCGCAGTTCTTCGCCAACGTCAGCCACGAGCTGCGCACGCCCTTGCACGGCATCCTCGGCCTCGCGCGGCTGCTGCACCTCGACACCGTCGAGTCGGGGCAGCGGCGCCGCGTCGAGCTGATCGATGCGTCGGGCACGCACCTGCTCGGGCTGATCAACGAGCTGCTCGACGTGTCGCGCATCGAGGCCGGCCAGTTCGCGCTGCGCCCCGAAGCCTTCGAGCTCGTCGCGCAGATCGAGCAGGTCGCCGACGTGTGCGCGGCGCGTGCGCAGGTGCAGGGTCTGGCCTTCGTGCGCCGGATCGAGCTCGATCAGCCTTGCTGGGTCGAAGGCGATGCCGGGCGCTTCCGCCAGGTGCTGCACAACCTGCTCGGCAACGCGCTGAAGTTCACCGCGACCGGCTGCATCACGCTGTCGGTGAGCCGCAGCCCGGCGTCGCCCGAGCAGATCAGCGCGGCCGTGAGCGACACCGGTGTCGGCATCGCGGCCGACGACCTGCCGCGCCTGTTCGACGCGTTCGCGCAGCTCGCCCCGGCCTGGCACACGCCGCACGCCGGCACCGGTCTGGGCCTGACGATCTCGCGCGAGATCGCGCGCGCGATGGGCGGCGACATCCAGGTGCACAGCACGCCGGGTTCGGGTTCGACCTTCAGCTTCACGTCGCGCCTGCCGGCCTGCGAGGCTGTCGCGGCCGCTGCGCCGGCGGCGGCGGTGCCCTCGGCAGAGCTGGACTGGCAACCGCCAGCCTGCGATGTGCTGGTCGTCGAGGACGACGAGGTCAACGCGCTGATCATCGAGGCCTACCTCGAGCGGCTCGGTCTGCGCGTCGTGCGGGCGCGCGATGGCGCCGAGGCGCAGGCGCTCGCGCTGCGCACACCCGATCGGCCGGCGCTGGTGCTGATGGATTGTCAGATGCCGCGCATGGACGGCCACGTCGCGACGCGCCGCATCCGCGCCCAAGAGACCGCGCTCGGCCTCGCGCGCGTGCCCATCGTCGCGATCACCGCGTCGCTGACCGAGATCGACGTGCAACGCTGCCGCGCCGACGGCATGGACGAGTTCCTCGGCAAGCCGTTCACCGCACAGCAGCTGGCGGCCGTGCTGCAGCGCTGCTTCGCACTGGACGAGCGCGCAGCCGCGCCGCGCGTCGCAGCCTAGACGGAGCGCCTCTTCAGCGTTGCAGCAGCTGGTTGACCGCGGCGATGTCCTCGGCCGTCAGCCGACCCGACGCCTGGCGCAGCTTCAGCCCGGCCATCACGACGTTGTAGCGCGCCTGCGCGAGCTGGGCCTGGGTGCTGTAGAGCTGGGCCTGGGCGTTCAGCACGTCGATGTTGACGCGCACGCCGACCTTGTAGCCGAGCTGCGTCGCATCGAGCGCGAGCTGGCTCGACGATTCGGCGGCTTCGAGCGCCGCTACTTGTGCAGTGCCCGAACGCACGCCGTAGAACGCGGTGCGCGTGGCCTGCTCGACGCCGCGGCGCGCGGCGGCGAGGTCGTCCTCGGACTTGGTTTCGAGCGAGAGCGTTTCCTTCACGCGGTTCTGGATCGAGTAGCCGGCGAACAGCGGCACGTTGAGTGTGATCGCGACGCCAGCGGTCGTGCTCGGGCTCGTCGAGTCGTACGCGGGGCCTGCGCCGGCGAAATAGCCTTGCGTCGAGGAGTGTCCGCGCCCGACGTTGGCGCTGACGCCTACCGTGGGCAGATGCCCGGCCTTGGCCTTCTCGGTCTCGAGCTGTGCGACCTCGAGTGCCAGGCGTGCCTTGCGCACCAGCGGGTGCTCGGCGTCGCCGCGCGCGACCCAGTCTTCCAGCGCGGCGGGCACGACCGGCGGCAGTTGCACAGGCACGGCGAGCTGCTTGGGCGCGACGTTGACGCGGCCGACGAGCTGATCGAGCGCGATGCGCTTGTTGGTCAGGTCGTTGTCGGCCACGATCTCGGTGGCGCGGGCCAGATCGAAGCGGGCCTGGGCTTCGCGCGTGTCAGTGATGGTCGCGGTGCCGACCTCGAAGTTGCGCTTGGCCGACGCCACTTGCTCGGAGATGGCCGCCGAGCTGCTGCGCGCGGTGGCCAAAGTGTCCTGCGCGGCGAGCACGTCGAAATAGGCCTGCGAGATGCGGATGATCAGGTCTTGCTCAGCGGCGGTGAAGTCGGCGCGGGCCGTTTCCAGCGCCTTCTCGGCCTGCGTGATGGTCTTGTCGTTCGCGCGGTTGAACAGCGACTGCGTCGCGCTCACGGTGGCGCCGTACTGGGTCGTGTTGGCGCTTTGCGTGCTCAAGGCGTCGGGCGTGTTGCTGGTCGAGCGGCCGCCCGAGACGGTCAGGCCCACGCTCGGCCGGCGCAACGCATAGACCTGATCGAGCCGGTACTGCGCTGCGTCGAGCGAGGCGCGCGCCGACAGATAGCTCGCGTCGTACCCGAGACCGGCCTGGTAGAGCTCCTGCAGATTCTCGGCGCGTGCGGCGAATGCGCCCAGCGTCAGCAGGACGCTCACTGCGAGGCGATGGCGGGTCAACGGCATGGGGGTTCCTTCAACATGACAGATGCGGTGTTCTTCTTCAGTAGCGCGGCACGCCGGCATCGACCTGTTCCGACCAGGCATCGATGCCGCCGGCGAGGTTATAGACGGCCTCGAAGCCCTGGCGCTCCAGGAATGCGACGACCTGCGCACTTCGCATGCCGTGATGGCAAATACAGACGACGGGCTGCGCGCGGGTTCGGCTCTCGTCGAGCTCGCCGAGCCGGCCCGGGATCTCGTTCATCGGGACGTGCATCGTGCGCAGGCCGTCGACCTGGATCGCGGCCAGCGCGAACTCCCAGGGTTCGCGCACGTCGAGCAGCAGCGGCGACTCGGCCCGCATCGCCAACAGGTCGTGGCCGCTGAGCTGCTTCATCATCATCAGAAGTGGAACCGGGTCGGCTCGTTGAAGCCGTGCAGGCGCGCTGCGACAGTGTCGAAGAGCACGGTCCGCGTCACGCCGTGGTCGGCCTCGCGCTTGACCAGCACCGCGCGCATCACCGGATCAAAGCCGACGATCGCGGCCAGGCGGCCGCCGACCTTCAGCTGCGCGAGCAGCGCCTCGGGCACCTCGGCGACCGAGCCCGACAGCAGGATCACATCGAACGGGCCGTCGGCGGGCAGCGCCTTGCTGCCGTCGGCCGTCGCCACGGTCACGTTCGTCACGCCGGCGCGCTTCAGGTTGGCGGCGGCGAAGCGTGCGAGCTCGGGGTTGATCTCGAGCGTGGTGACGTGCTGGGCCTTGTGCGCGAGCAGCGCGGCCATGTAGCCGGAGCCGGCGCCGATCTCGAGCACGCGTTCGTGCTTGTGCACGGCGAGCTCCTGCAGCAGCCGGGCCTCGACCTTGGGTGCGAGCATGCATTCGCCACCAGGCAGCGGCACCTCGGTGTCGACGAAGGCCATGCCGCGGTGCTCGGGCGGCACGAAGTCTTCGCGCTTGATGATGGCGAGCAGCTCCAGCACGCCGAGGTTGAGCACCTCCCAGGGGCGGATCTGCTGCTCGATCATGTTGAAGCGGGCGAGTTCGATGTTCATGATGGTGTGGGGTGAAGAGGGGCGCCGGGCATTCTATTTCGTGGGGTCGGTCGCCACGCGCGGGACCAGCGGCAGTGGTGCCGGCTTGGCGGAGAACCCGCGCTTCGCCCACGCCGCCAGGTCGTCGAGGTAGCAGTAGATGACCGGCACGACGACCAGCGTCAGCAGCGACGAGGTGATCACGCCGCCGATCACCGCCTGGCCCATCGGCGCGCGCTGTTCCGAGCCTTCGGAGAGTGCGAACGCGAGCGGCACCATGCCGAAGATCATCGCCAGCGTCGTCATCAGGATCGGGCGCAGCCGCACCTGGGCGGCGTGCAGCAGCGCGTTCTCGCGCTCGCGGGGAGGCTCGCCGTGGTCGCCTGCTCTCGAACGGATCGCGAAGTCGACCAGCAGGATCGCGTTCTTCGTCACCAGCCCCATCAGCATCACGATGCCGATGATGCTGAACATGTTCAGCGTGGAGCGGAACATCAGCAGCGCCAGCACGACGCCGATCAAGGTGAGCGGCAGCGCGCTCATCAGCGCCAGCGGCTGCAGGAAGCTCTTGAACTGGCTCGCCAGGATCATGTAGATGAAGACGATCGCGAGCGCCAGCGCGCCGACCGCGTACTGGAACGACTCGTTCATGTTCTTGGTCGAGCCGCCGAAGCTGTAGCGGTAGCCGGGCGGCCAGGCCACGCCGTCGAGCGTGCGCTTGATGTCGGCCGAGACGTCGCCCGAGCTGCGGCCGAACGCGTTCGCATCGAAGTTGATCTCGCGGTTCAGGTCGCGGCGGTTGATCTGGTTCGGCCCCGTGCTGGCGCTGATGTCGGCGACCTGCGACAGGCGCACCGAGCGCGCCGAGCCGTCGGCCGCGGCCGCGACGTTGATCGGCATGCGCTGCAGGTCGGTGATCGAGACGCGGCTGTCGGGGCTCAGGCGCACGTTGACGTCGTAGTTCTCGCCGTCGGGCGCGCGCCAGTTGCCGACCAAGGTGCCGGCGACCATCGTGCGCAGGCTGGTCGCCAGCATGTTGACGTTCAGGCCGACGTCGGACGCCGCATCGCGCTTCACGTCGATCGCGACGGTGGGCTTGTCTGGCTTCAGCGTGCTGTCGAGATCGACCAGGCCGGGGATCGCCTGCAGCTTGGGCGTGATGATGCGCGACAGCCGCTCCAGCTCAGCCAGGTCGGTGCCCTGCACCGAGAACTGCAGGCTCTTGCCGCCGCCCAGATCGGTGACGCCGATGTTGGTGATCGTGATGCCGGGGATGCTCGCGAGCCGCTGCCGCAGCGGCAGCGCCATCTGGTCGATCGAGCGCGTACGCAGCTGGCGGTCGACGAGCCGGATGTAGACCGCGCCGTAGATTTTGCCGGCGGCCTGGCCGCTGTTGATCGTCGTGACCGTGTACTGCACCTCGGGCAGCTCGCGCAGCGCCGCGTCGATCTGCTGCGCGCGCGTTTCGGTGAGCTCGAGCGACGAACCGACCGGCGTGTAGAAGTTGAGCTGCGTCTCGGAGAAATCGGCCTTGGGCACGAACTCGGCGCCGAGCAGCGGGATGATGAAGAAGCTGCCGACGAAGGTGGCGAACGCGATCACCAGCGTCAGCAGCTTGTGCCGGAGCGACCAGCCGAGGATGCGCTGGTAGGCGCGCGAGAGCGCCTCGGTGAGCCGGTCGAACAAATGCGTGACGCGGCCGATGGTCTTGTCGTACAGCGTCACCGGTGGGCCTGTGCGGTGACCGCCGTGCGCTTGCGGGTCGTGCCACACGCTGGACAGCATCGGATCGAGCGTGAAGCTCACGAACATCGAGATCAGCACCGCGGCAACGATGGTCAACCCGAACTCATGGAAGAACTTGCCGACGATGCCGCCCATGAAGCCGATCGGCAGGAACACCGCGACGATCGAGAGCGTGGTCGCGAGCACCGCGAGGCCGATCTCGTTGGTGCCGTCGAGCGCGGCCTGGTGGGCGCTCTTGCCCATCTGCACATGGCGCACGATGTTCTCGCGCACCACGATCGCGTCGTCGATCAAGAGGCCCACGCACAGGCTCAGCGCCATCATCGTGATGCTGTTGATCGTGAAGCCGAACGCGTACATGAACAGGAAGGTGCCGATCAGCGCGATCGGCAAGGTCAGGCCGGTGATCACGGTCGAGCGCCACGAGTTCAGGAACAGGAACACGATCAGGATCGTCAGCGCCGCGCCCTCGAACAGCGTGCGCTTGACGTTGGCGACCGAGACGCGGATCGCGCGCGAGTTGTCGCGGTTGACCTCGACCTTGATGCCCGGCGGCGTGATCGCCTCGGCTTCTTTGAGCGCCTTGCGCAGCCCGTCGACGACCTCGATGGTGTTCTCGCCCTGCGATTTCTGCACGCTCAGCAGCACCGTGCGCTTGCCGTTGTAGAGCGCGAGGCTGTCGATCTCTTGTGGGCCGTCGGCGACATCGGCGACCTGCCAGAGCTTCACCGCCTGGCCGCCGCGGCGCGCGACCACGATCTCGCGGAAATCCTCCGGCCGTTTGAGCCGCGCGTTGATCTGCACGACGCGCTCCTGCTCGAGCGAGCGGATGGCGCCCATCGGCAGCTCCTGGTTCTCGCTCTTCACCGCCGCGACGACCTGGTCGACGCTGATGCCGAGCGCGTCGAGCGCGGCCGGCTTCACGTACAGGTTGATCTGCCGGCTGACGCCGCCGACGACGCTGACCGAGCCGACGCCGCGCACATTCTCGAGCTTCTTCTGCAGCACTTGCGAAGCCCAGGTGGTCAGCTCCTGCGCACTTTTCTTGCCGTCTGGCGAAAGCACCGCGACGTTGAAGATAGGCACGCTCTGCGGGTCGAAGCGCGAGATGCGCGGCTCCTTGACCTCGTCGCGCAGGTTGGGGCGGATCAGCGCGACCTTCTCGCGCACGTCGTCGGCGGCCTTGCGGCCATCGACATCGAGGTTGAACTCGACGATGACGACCGACGTGCCTTCATACGAGCGCGAGTACAGCGTGCTGATGCCGGCCACGGTGTTGACCGCTTCCTCGACCTTCTTCGTGACCTCGCTCTCGACGATCTCGGGCGAGGCGCCGGGGTAGTCCATCACGATCACGACGGTCGGGAAGTCGATGTTCGGGAACTGATCGACCGCCAGGCGCTGGTAGCTGAACAAGCCCAGCACGACGAACGCGAGCATGACCATCACGGCCATCACCGGGTTGCCGATCGAGACGCGCGTGAACCACATGCTCAGGGCGCGGTGGAAGCCGCGGATGCGGCAGGCGCGGCCGATACGGCCGATGCCGCCAGCTTCACCGGCGTGCCGTCGCGCACCGCGCCGGCGCTGCCGCGCAGCAGCGTCGCGCCCTCGGCGGCGCCGCCGACGATCTCGACCGCGGCCTCGGCGCGGCCATCGAACGGCGCCTCGCCGCGCACGCCGAGTTCGACCGTGCGCTGCACCGCCTTGCCGGCCTCGACCGCCAGCACGTACGGCCGGGCCTGCTCGACGTGCACCGCCGACACCGGCGCGGCGATCGCGTTCTTGCGTTGCAGCTCGATCGTGCCGCGCGCGAACAGGCCCTGGCGCAAGCCGGCTTGCGGCTGCACGGCGAGGTAGACCATCACCGCGCGCGTGCCGGCCTGCGTGCTCGGGTTGATGCGCACGACCTTCGCGGTCGCGGGCTCGCTCAGGCCGTCGACGTTCAGCCGCGCGAGCTGGCCGACCTGCACGCCGCCGACGTCCTCAGGCGCGACCGCGGCCTCGAGCTCGATGCGCGAGAGATCGACGATCTCGATCACCTTGGCGTCGATCGCGACGCGCTCGCCCGGCTGCGCCACGCGCTGCGAGACGATGCCGCTGATCGGCGCGATCAGCACCGCGTCGGCGTGCGACTTGCGCGCGATCTCGGTCATTGCGACGGCGGCCTGGTAGCTCGCCGCGGCGCCGGCCTCGGTCGAGATCGCGGTCTCGAGCGCGGTCGGCGAGATGAAGCCTTGCGCGACCAGCGCGCGGTTGTTCTCGAGCGCGCGCCTGGCGATGTCGAGCTGTGTGCGCGCCGACACGGCGGTCTGGTCGGCCTGCTTGAGGCGCCACTCGAACTCGGTGGTGTCGAGCCGGCCGACGATCTGACCGGCCTTGACGGCGTCGCCTTCGCGCACCGTCAGCGACTTGAGCTCGGACGCGACCTTCGCTTTCACGACCGCGCTCGTCACTGCCTTCAGGCCGCCGGAGATCGGCAGCGTGCGCGTCAACGGCCGCGTGCGCGCGACGAACACATCGGCGCTGCCGAGTTCGAGCGCGAGCGGCGCGCTCGCAGCCGATGCCGCGGCCGCCGCAGCGCCGGCCGCCTTGTGCGCCTTCAGCGCCTTGCCGCCGACGAGGGCGAGCGCCAGCACCACGAGCAGCGCGATCACCCACTTCAACCAGCGCTTCATGTCGATTTCTTCTTGTTGTGGTTCGACGTGTCGGTGCGAGGCACCAGGCCATACAGCACCATGTCCACCAGCGCCGCGATCACGACCTTGGGTTCGAGCAGGAAGGCGATCGAGCACGCACCGAGCGAATGCTTGTTCAGGGCCAGGAACACGAGCGGCCCGACCAGCGCGTGCACGACCTCGACGACGTTGACATCGCGGAACTCGCCGCGGTCCACGCCGCGCTGGATCACTTTCGCGAGCATCTGGTTCGACGGCGCCACGACCTCGTCGACATAGAACTGCGCGATCTCGGGAAAGTTGCGCACCTCCGAGGTCATCAGCTTGATGATGCCCGAGGCGCGTGTCTCGCCGATGCGCTCCCACCACAGGCGCAGCACCAAGGCCAGCAGCTCGGGCGTCGGCCCCTCGAACTCGCGGATGATCTGCACGCCTTCGGCGATCGGGTTGATGACGTGGTGGCGGATCACCTCTTTCAGCAGCTCTTCCTTGCTCGGGTAGTAGAGGTAGAGCGTGCCCTTGGACACGCCGGCACGCGCCGCGACGTCTTCGGACCGGGTCGCGGCAAAGCCGCGCTCGACGAAGAGGTCGAGCGCGGCGTCGAGCAATTCCTGTGGGCGGGCGTCCTTGCGGCGCTGGCGCGTCGAGGCGGCGGTAGGAGGAGGCAGGGAAGACTTCATACTGACTGATCGGTCAGTAATGTAGCTTTGCACGCCGCAGGGGTCAAGGCGAGCGGCGTGCCTGCCTAGAATCTGCCGGGCAACGGACGAGGATCAGGCATGGGCAGGCGGCGCGGATGGGTGGCGAGTGCGGTGATGCTGACCGCGGCGGTGCTGATGGCCGGCTGTGCCGCGCTGTTCGGCCCGCGCGATATCGAGGTATCGCAGGCGCAGCTGCAGCAGGCGGTCGAGCGCCGGTTCCCGATCGAGCGCCGCTACCTGGAGCTGCTCGACGTCACGGTGGCCGCGCCGCGCGTGCTGCTGCGGCCCGAGGCAAACCGGATCGCGACCGAGTTCGAGGTGCTGGTGACCGACCGCGTCTTCCATGGCCAGCACCGCGGCACGATCGCGCTGAACTACGGGCTGCGCTTCGAGCCCAGCGACAACAGCGTGCGCCTGACGAATGTGCGCATCGACCGCTTCGACGTCGACGGTGCGTCGGCGCTGCTGCGCCAGCAGCTCGACCGCGTCGGCGTGATGCTGGCCGAAGCGTCGCTCAACGAGCGGCCGATCTACACGCTGCGGCCCAAGGATGTCGAGGCCGTGCAGGGGCACGGCTACCGGCCCGGCGACATCCGCGTGACATCGAGCGGATTGATCATCACCTTGCTGCCCGACTCGCCCCGCTGATGGGGCCGCCTGCCCCGCTAACATCGCGGGTTCTTCCTTCCGCGTACCGGAGTACTGTTTGGATCTGATCCTGTTGTTCAAGGCCGCGATCATGGGGATCGTCGAAGGCCTGACCGAATTCCTGCCGGTGTCCAGCACCGGGCACTTGATCCTGACCGGTTCGCTGCTGGGCATGACCGACGACAAGTCGAAGGTCTTCGACATCGCGATCCAGACCGGCGCGATCGTGGCCGTGATCATCGTCTACTGGCAGCGCCTGTCCGGTGCGCTGCGCGATTTCGGCAGCAGCGAGAAGGCACGGCGCTTCGTGTTCAACGTCGCGCTGGGCTTTCTGCCGGCGGCGGTGATCGGGTTCTTCGTCTACAAGAGCATCAAGGCCTATCTGTTCAACGGGCCCGTGGTGGCGGCGGCGTTCATCGTCGGCGGCTTCATCATTCTGTGGGTCGAGAAGCGCGCCAACCCGGCGCCCCCGCGCATCAACGACATCGACGAGATGACGCCATGGGACGCGCTGAAGGTCGGTTTCGTGCAGTGCTTCGGCATGATCCCCGGCACCAGCCGCTCGGGGTCGACCATCATCGGCGGCATGCTGCTCGGCCTGTCGCGGAAGGCGGCGACCGACTTCAGCTTCTTTCTCGCCATCCCGACGCTGGTGGCGGCCGGCGGCTACAGCCTCTGGAAGGAACGCGCGCTGCTGTCGACGGCCGATGTGCCGCTGTTCGCGGTCGGCTTCTTCGTCAGCTTCGTCAGCGCCTGGCTGTGCGTGCGTTGGCTGCTGCGCTACATCTCGACGCACACCTTCGTTGCGTTCGCGTGGTACCGGATCGCGTTCGGCATCGTCGTGCTGATCACGGCCTACACCGGCGTCGTCACCTGGGCCGACTAAACACCAGATCCCACACGCCGTGGCCGAGCTTCAGGCCGCGGTTCTCGAACTTGGTCAGCGGCCGGTAGTCGGGCTTGGGCGCGTAGCCCGCGGCCGTGTTGCGCAGCAGCGGTTCGGCCGACAGCACGTCCAGCATCTGCTCGGCATACGGCTGCCAGTCGGTCGCGCAATGCAGATAGCCGCCCGGGGCGATGCGGCCCACGAGCCGGCGCACGAACTCGGGCTGGATCAGGCGCCGCTTGTTGTGCTTCTTCTTGTGCCACGGGTCCGGGAAGAACACATGCACGCCAGCCAGCGAGTCGGGCGCGATCATGTGGTCGAGCACCTCGACCGCGTCATGCTGGATCAGGCGCAGGTTGCTGAGGTTCATCTCGCCGATGCGCTTGAGCAGCGCGCCGACGCCGGGCGTGTGCACCTCGACGCCGATGAAGTCGGTGCCCGGCAAGGCCTGTGCAATCGCCGCGGTCGCATCGCCCATGCCGAAGCCGATCTCGAGTACGCGCGGCGCGCTGCGACCGAAGGCCGCGTCGAAGTCGGTGCGCTGCGCCGCGAACGGCAGCACGAACCGCGAGCCGAGTTCAGCCAGCGCCCGCACTTGGCCCGGGCCCATGCGGCCGGCGCGCACGACGAAGCTGCGGATGCCGCGATGCGGGGATTTGGAGGGCTGATCGGTCATGGATGGAGGGTGTCGGTACGCGGCCCGCATTGTGCGGCTGCGGCTAGCCTCAAGCGATCGGCTGCGCGACAGCGTCGGGCGTGGGTGCGTCGCGGCGCCGACGCTGAACGAAGGTCTCTCGCACGCGGCGCGATCGAAGGAAATAGCTCGTCCAGACCAGCGCACCAATTGCTGTGCGGGCGAATTCTGTCCAAAGTGTTGCCCCCGCCTCGGCGAAGTTGGGCATGGCGCTGGCCGCTGCGGCGTCCAGCAACTGAACCGCTGTCGCAGCGGCGAGGAAACCGATGAACAGCCTGGGCGCACTGGTGCGCTTCTGAAAGAACAACACGACGAGCAACAGCGATGTCACCAACATTGCAAGGTTTGTCACCAGCTCGAAGACGAGCAGCATCGCCAACGGTGGGTCGTAGGACGCGGCATCGGAAACCCACATCGTGGCCCATGAGCCACCGGTGAATGTTGGGAAAGACTTGCTCATGTCGACCAGCAGACGAACCGGGGAGGCGAGGACGGCGAGCGCGGCCAGCAGCAACCAGCCGCTGATACCAATCAGGGGCATCTCGAAGGTGCCACGAGGCGCAGTCGGACGCGGCGCCGGGTCGAAGCGGTAGAACTTCCATGCGAGCCAGATCCACAGCGCCAGGCCGGCCGACCCAACCAGCAGTGCAAGCGCGGTGCCGGCACCCATGCCGGTTGAGCCGGAGGCGACCGCCGAACCGGATCCACGATGAAACAGCCGGTAGCCGAGCACATCGTCCGCCTTCTTGAGCTTGGCTGCGTACGCCGGAACATCGGCGGCGGCGATCTGATCGCTCCGCGAAACAAAATGGTTCGTCAATACGAAGCGCCGGCGGTTCGCGACGATTGATTGCTCAAAGTCGAAGGCAGGATCGTCGACATGCGTGCGGCTGGGTGCGATGTCCCAGTCATCTGGTAGCAAGACACTCGTGATCAGCGTGAGGTCCATCGGGAACTGCTGCGCCAGCGGCGACTTACGGATGGACTCCTTGGGTTGCGCCAGTAAGTCGCCCATGTCGGCGGCGTGGATGCTGAACTCGTCGCGTCGCGCCGTGGCGTTGCGCTTCCAGAGGTCCGTGACCCAGTACTGCTCGACGACAGTCATCTGATTGGCGCTCGCGTCGTCGACCTCGGAAAGCGGCTCTGCGATCTTGATGTTCGGGTAGCTGCGCGCATAGAAATTGAGGTAGCGCTGTTGCAGCTCGTCGCGGCTCTGCGAAGCGAGCATGTTGCGCACGCCATCGGCGCCGCTGCCTTTGTAGGTCGACTTCACCGTCAGGCGCACCGGCTGGTCGTAGCCCGGACGCATGTCGAACTCGACTTGAATCGTGCGGCCGAACGACGGCGGCATCAGGGCCGGCATCTTCACCAGCGCTTGCGTGCCCGGAGCGACCAGAAGCGCGACGCCGTAGTCGGGTTGAAAGATCGTCGACAGGTCGCCCTGTTGCCTTGCACGAGTCGGGTCTAGCCAGTAGTCGCGATCCCCGACATGTGCATGAACGATGACATGGTTGAAGACCGCGGGACTCGGCGGCTCGTCCGCGACGGTTCGCCGCAAGGTGGTGTGCACCAGCGCGGGCTGCGCCTCGATGCCGAGGCCGCGAAGCAGCGAGATCGTCAGCATCGTTTTGTCTTTGCAGTCACCGAATCGTCGGTCGAGGACGAGCTGCGGGGGATTGGGTGCGTACGAGCCGGGGCCGACTTCGACTCCCAGGTAGCGTACCTCGCTCTGCACGAATCGAAGCGCTGCGAGCATCCGCTCGCCCGGATCGGCGCTGTTACTTGCGATGCGATCGATCTCGCGCTGAAGCGCCGGCCCCAGACGCGCTGGGACGCGGTACATGGGTTCAGCCCAGCGCGCAACCGCGCCCCAGCTCTCGAACTCGCTCCATTGCACCGACGCGTAGGGATCGAACCAGCCGGGCGCCTCAGACTCTACGACCAGCGCGGGCTGTCCGACCACATCCCAGATGTATTCGCGGCCCGAGGCGGAGTCAGTCACTTGCGCAGACAACCGGGTGTTGCGCGAACTGAGGGCCAGCGTCCGCCCCGCAGGTACGTTCAGCCGGCGATAAACGTGTGCGACCGGTGCCTGCCATTGCAGATCGAAGCGACCGAATTGTCGATTGCCGAAGACCGGATTGCTGCCGCTTATCGAATACGAGTACTCGACCGAGTCGCCGACGCGAAGATCATCGAGAAAGAGGTTTGCCGTTTTTGTGCCGTCGAAGATCCGGTATTCCAGATCCTTCTCGCGTTGCAGGACTCGCACTGTGGAAGAAGCAAGTTTCGGGATCGATCGGCCGGCGCGATAAACCGTGACGGCGTGCAGCGTCAGCGTTTGGTACGAAGGATCGAAGCCGATTTCCACATGACCCAGTGATTCGACGCCGCGCGCGTTCAGCGCCGTCGCCACCGAGCGTCGGTATGCCACCTTGTCGCTCTTGCTAATCTGCACTTGGACTTCGCTAAGCACATAGTGCACACCGTCGCTGACTTGATTCTGCTCGGGCCGAGATGCCCAATCGATCATGACTGGCTTGACCCATACCGGAGTCGGAGCAACCGTGAACTCCTTGCCCGTGGCTGTCTTTGCTGGCGCAAGCAGCGACACAAGCAGCAGCGCACCGAGCGACCCACGCATTGCGTTGAGCAGGCAAGAGTACAGCGTTCTCAAATCGATTCTCCCTCGGTCCGCCGATTCGCCGCTGGAGTGCGCTCCCGCACTCGGACGCTCATCGGCGCGCGTGAATATTCTTTGTTTCTGATTGTGTAAGGAAGTGTAGGGGCTGCAGGCAGCGTCCAAAGGGGCGGCCACGAGACCTGTGATCGCTGACACGAAATTCACGCCTCGAGGGGGCCATGCAAGTTCGGGGTACAAAGACTGCCAGGGCGCTGCTAGCCTGCCACGATGCCAACCACGTCTCGTTCAATCATTCTCGCTGCGGTTCTGATGCTTGCGGTTGGCCCGTGTGCTATCGCGGGGCGGCCTGTAGCGGCGACCGATGAGCCTGCACGCGGCATGTTGCCCATGGTGGTCACACGCGCCATCAAAGCCTCGGGTCTGCCGCCCAAGAGCTTCGGCCTCTACGCGCAAGAGGTGATCGGCGAGCGCACCGTGTTCGCGCTCAACGAAGAGCAGCCGTACACGATGGCCTCGACGACCAAGATCGTCACCGCGCTCGCGGCGCTCGACCTGCTCGGGCCGTCGTACCGCTGGCGCACCTCGGCATTCGTGCTCGGCACCTTGGCCGAAGGCCAATTGATCGGCGACCTGCTGATCGTCGGCGGCGGCAACGCACAGCTCACGTCGGCCGAACTGGCGGCGTGGTTCGTGCACATGCGCGCGCAGGGGCTGCGCGAGATCGAGGGCGACATCGTGCTCGATCGCTACGCGTTCCAGCTCAAGCCTGCCGATCACGACGGCACGCCGCTGCAATCGGCCCGTGAGCCGCGGCATGTGTGGCCGGATGCGATGACGCTGGACGAAGGCCAGATCGGCATCAGCGTTCAAGCCGCGCGCGGCAAGCGACCCGCGCTCTCGCTGCAGCCCGCGCTCGCCGACGTGCGCATCGACAACCGCATGACGATGGCGCGGGCGGGCAGCGACTGCGCGGCCACGCCGCGCTGGCAAGCCGATCCGCGCGGAGGCGAGGGCCGTGCGACGGTCGTCGTGCAAGGCACCTGGGCCGCGGGCTGCGGCTCGCGTCTGATCACCTTTGTGCCGCCGCCCGACAGCGGCATCGCGGCGCGCGCGTTGCCGGCGATGTGGGCCGCGGCGGGCGGCGTGCTGCACGGGCGCGTGGTGTCGGCGGCAATCACGCCCGGCGTCAGCCCGATCCCGCTCGGGCCGGACGGCGAGCCGCAGCGGCCGCTGTCGTTCCACGGCTCCAAACCGCTGACCGAGATGGTCCGCGACATCAACAAGGCCAGCGACAACTTCGCGGCGCGCAACCTGATGCTGTCGCTGTCGCCCGGCTTCCCGGAGCGGCCGGCGACGCTGGCCGGCGCGCAGAAGATCATCGGCATGTGGCTGCGCGACCAGGGCCTGCAGGACGGCGACGTGCGCGTCGAGAATGGCTCGGGTCTGTCGCACACCGAGCGCGCGAAGCCGCGTGCGATGGTGCAGTTGCTGCGCAAGGCCTGGCTCACGGACCAGGCGCAGGCGTTCTTCGAATCGCTGCCGATCGCCGGCGTCGACGGCACGCTGAAGAACCGCCTGCACGGCGGCCGGGCGGCCGGGCAGGCCTACCTCAAGACCGGCAGCTTGAACGACACCAGCGCGCTCGCCGGCTACGTGCACGGCCTGAGCGGCAAGATGTACGCGGTCGCGCTGATGGTCAATAGCAGCGACCCGGCGGCCGGCCGCCCGGCACTCGACGCGATGGTCGAGTGGCTGGCGAAGAACGGCTAGATCGCTCAGCGGGGCGGCGGCTCCGGGTGGACGAAGGGTGCGACTGATGGGGCAGATCGCGGCCCGGGTGTGACGTTGATGACCCGTGAGCCGGCCGTCTGCGGCGCCGATCAGCTCAACGAACTCACCAGCTGCTTGAACTGCTGCTCGAGGTTGCGGACAAACCGCGGCGTGTCGAACAGCACGCCGTTTTGCTTCACCTCGGCGAGCGCTGTGCGCAGCGCCTGGCATTGCTCGGGCGCGTTGGCGAGTGCTACTGCCCGTTCTTCGTAGTCGCGCAGGCTGTAGGTGATCAACTCGGGCAACCCGGCGGCGGTCAGCAGCGCACCGGCCATGCGCGCCGCAAAGGCGCGGCCGGAGTAGGTCAGTACCGGCAGGCCCATCCACAGCGCGTCGTTGGCGGTGGTGCCCGCATTGAACGGGAATGAATCGAGGAAGAGATTCGCCACAGCGTAGCGCGCGAGATAGTTCTCGGGCGACACGCGCGGCGCGAAGATCAAGCGGCTGCTGTCCACGCCGTGGCCTGCCGCTTCCTTGCGCAGGTTCTGCTCGGCCCAGGGGTTGTCGGACAAGAGCCACAACACGCTGCCTGGCACGCGGCGCAGCAGGCTCATCCAGACCGCGAACACCTGCGGCGTGAACTTGTAGTTGTTGTTGAACGAGCAGAAGACGAACGCATCGCTCGGCAGCCCGCAGCTCTCGCGTGAAGGGATGGTTCCGCAGGTGCGCTTGCGGTCGCTCACCTGGTAGATGTCGGGCATGTACAGCGGCTTTTCGCTGTAGCTGGCGGCGAACTCGTCGGGGATCAGGAAGCGGTCCGCGATGACGTAGTCGATGGATGGCAGGCCGGTCGTTGCAGGCAGGCCGAGATAGGTCACCTGGATCGGCGCGGGCCGATGGGCCAGCAGGTTCGGACGAGCGCCGAGCGTCTGCCCGTGCAGGTCGACGAGGACGTCGATCTCGTGGGCCCTGATGAGCTGCGCGGCCGCTTCGTCGCTCAAGTCCGTGATGCGCTCGAAATGGTCCATCGATTCGA